>Ga0207684_10000871_pt1 | contig 34446 bp, 34 predicted proteins | sample KBSK5501metaG_FD_184342 | JGI IMG/M metagenome (GOLD analysis project Ga0207684, IMG submission 184342) | Corn, switchgrass and miscanthus rhizosphere microbial communities from Kellogg Biological Station, Michigan, USA - KBS K5-50-1 metaG... | ecosystem: Host-associated > Plants > Roots >... | reverse complement strand
TCGCGGCTCACCGACCCCGAGGTGCTCGAATTCCGCTTCCCGGTGCGGCTGGAAAGTTATGCGATTCGCGCCGGCTCGGGCGGCGCGGGCCGCTGGCGCGGCGGCGACGGCGGCGTGCGGCGCGTGCGCTTCCTCGAGGCGATGACCGCGTCCATCCTGTCGAACGGCCGGCACCACGGCGCCTTCGGCATGGCCGGCGGCTCGCCCGGGCTGCCGGGCGTCAACCGGGTCGAGCGGGCCGACGGCCGGGTCGAGCCGCTGGACCACATCGGGTCGGTCGCGATGGAACCGGGCGACGTGTTCGTCATCGAAACCCCGGGCGGGGGCGGGTACGGCGCTGCGTAAGAAGCGCCGGCGGGTCTCCGACACAATCGGGTTGCGTGGCAAGGCGTTCGGCGCCTGCGCAGCCCCCGCTACCGTTCTGTTCTGTCAGGAGACTTCCGATGAACCACAGCCTCGTGGCTTCCGCCGCTCTCGCCTCCGTGCTCGCGATGGGCCTGCTCGACACCGCCCAGGCGCAGGACCCCGCCAAGGACAAGGAAAAGTGCTACGGCATCGCGAAGGCCGGCGCGAACGACTGCGCGAACCTCTCGGGCTCGCACTCCTGCGCCGGGCAGAACAAGAACGCAATGGCGGTCGACGAGTGGAACTACGTCGCCAAGGGCACCTGCGTCAAGATCGGCGGCAAGTCGCTCGAAGAGGCCAAGGCCGCGCTGGCGGCGAAGAAGCAGTCGTGACCGGCGCGACGTGATCGCTTCCCCCGCGGCTTCCCCCGCGATCACCACGAACGATGCACCCGCGCGGGCGCGTGCCGGCATCGGCCTGCGACAGCCGCACTATGCGCAGGTCCTGAACGACAAGCCGGCGCTCGGTTTCGTCGAAGTGCATTCGGAGAATTTCTTTGCCGACGGCGGCGCTGCGCTCACGGTGCTGCGCGAGGCGCGGTCGCTGTATCCGGTCAGCCTGCACGGCGTGGGACTGGCGCTGGGCTCGGCGGCGGGGCTGGACCCGTGGCACCTGGACCGGCTCGAACGGCTGGTCCAGCGCATCGAGCCGGCGCGCGTGTCCGATCACGCGAGCTTCGCGCGGGCGCCGCTGGCCGCGGGCCACGCGCCGCTGCACGCGAACGACCTGCTGCCGATCGCGTTCACCGACGCGGCGCTCGAGATCATGGTCGCGAACGTCGCGCAGGTGCAGGAGCGCCTGCGCCGGCCCATCCTGGTCGAGAACCTGTCGGCCTACGTGTCGTTCGACGGCGAGCTGGCCGAGCCGCAGTTCTTCGCCGAGCTGTGCCGGCGTAGCGGCTGCGGCATGCTGCTCGACGTGAACAACCTGGTGGTCAACGCGTTGAACCGGCAGGAAGCCGATCCGGTTGCGTCGTGCAAGGCGTTCGTCGATGCGCTGCCGGACGACGGCATGGTCGGCGAGATCCACCTGGCCGGCTACGACGCCAGCGGCGACATCGTGATCGACGACCACGGCAGCCGCGTGCGGCCCGAGGTCTGGGCGCTGTACGACCATGCGCTGCGCCGCTTCGGCGCGGTGCCGACGCTGGTCGAATGGGACACGAACGTGCCGGCGCTCGAGGTCCTGCTCGGCGAGGCCCGGAGGGCGGACATGAGGGAACTTGTCCCCTCTCCAAGGGCCACGAAGGGGCCCCTTCGTGGCCCTTCCACGAAGGGGTCCCTTCGTGGCCCTTCCACGAGAGGGCCCCTTCGCAGCCCTGGGAGAGGCAGTGATGCCGAGGCCGGGCGGCAGCGCGCGCTGCTCGCTGCGATCCTTGCGCCGCGTGGCGATGTTGCCCCAGTCGGCCTGCAGGAGACCGGTGAACGCGCCGCGCGGGGGCTTTGCGCCTATCGCGCGAACGCCGAGGCACTGGCCGACCGCGCCCTGGCCTCGACGTACCCGAGCATCCGCGCGATGCTCGGCGACGAAGACTTCGCGCACCTCGCCGCCGAGTTCTGGCGCACCCGCCCGCCGCAGCGCGGCGACGTCGGCGAATGGGGCGCCGATTTCGCCGCGTGGCTCGAGGCGCATCCGGCCATGTCGACCTGGCCGTACCTCGCCGACTGCGCGCGGCTCGATCTGGTGGTGCAGCGCAACGAGCGCGCGGCCGATGCCGAATTCGATGCCGGGTCGCTCGCGCTGCTCGGCAGCGCAGACCCGGCCGACTTGCGCCTCGAACTGATGCCCGGCACCGCGCTCGTCAGCTCACGCTGGCCGATCGTGACGATCCACCGCGCGCACCGCAGCAGCGCCGATGCCGACTTCGCCGCAGCACGCGAGGCCATCGACCACGAACGCGGCGAGCACGCGCTGGTCTGCCGCGATGGCTGGCGCGCCGACGTGACCGAGCTCGAGGCGGCCGGTGCACGCTGGACGCGCCATCTGCTCGACGGCGCGACGAGCCTGGCCGCCGCGCTCGGCGCCATGGAGTCGACGAGCTTCGATTTCGCCGCGTGGCTCGCGCAGGCGGTTCAGCGCCGATGGCTGAAACGCGTGGTGCGCCGCGGTGATCGCTGAGCGGCGGGGCCTCGACGCATCCCGGCCGAACCGATTCGCGTTTGCGGGGGTGGTCGTGCACGCTCGCGCGGTTCACAATCCGCCCACCCTTGGCTCGTCTGGTCTTGCAATGATCGATGACGTTTCGAAGCGACGCGTGGCAACGCTGGGCCTGACTTTGCTGGCACTGTGCGCCGGCGCCCGGGCCGACGCCCCGATGCCGTTGCCGTTCGGTCCGGTCGGGGCCGAAGCCCGCGCACCCTGGCACATCACCGGCCTGCCGAACCAGACCAAGCCGTACACCGCGTTCTCGGTCGTCGAGCTCGACGGGCACCGCGCGCTGCGCATCGAGGCCGAATCCTCGTACGGCAACCTCGTGCACCCGCTGCAGCTGGCAGCGACGCCGGCGGCCTTGAGCTGGCAGTGGCGCGTCGAGCAACTGATCGACGCCGATGACCTGCGCCAGCGCAGCACCGACGACAACGCGGTGAAAGTCTGCGTCTCGTTCGACATGCCGATCGACAAGGTGCCGTTCGTCGAGCGCCAGCTGCTGCGCGTTGCCCGCGGCAAGACCACCGAGCCGGTCCCGTCCGCGTCGGTCTGCTACGTCTGGGACGCCCACCTGCCGGTCGGCACCTCGGTGGACAACGCGTTCACGCGGCGCATCCGCTACAAGGTCCTGCAAAGCGGCCCCGCGCGTCTGCACCAGTGGGTGGCCGAGCGGCGCAACGTCGGCGCCGACTTCCTCGAGCTGTTCCGCGACGAGAGCACCGAAGTGCCGCCGGTGATCGGCGTGCTGGTCGGGGCCGACTCGGACAACACCCACACCCACAGCCTGGCGCACGTGGCGGATGTGGTGATCGAGCCGTAGCCGGCGTCAGCGCACCTGCTTCGGGTTGAACGTCAGCTCCATCACCGGCGGGACACGTCCGTCGACATCGCGCGGCAGCATGTCGGTGCGATCGATCGCGCGCAGCACCGCGTCGTCCCATGCCGAGACACCGCTCGACCGCAGCAGGCGCCGGCCGATGATCTTGCCGTCGGGTGCGACCTTGACCTCGATGGTTGCCTTCGGGTCGCCGTCGATCGCGTCGGTCATGATGATGTTCGGCAGGATGCGCGCAATGATGCGGCCCGCATAGCTCGCCGACGGGCCGCTGCTTTGCATCGCGGTGCCGGTCGAGGTTTCGCCGCCGGTCGCGCCGGCCATGCCCTGGATGCGCTTCAGGTATGCCTCGCGCGCCGCGGCAGCTTTCGCCGCATCGGCCGCCGCCTGCTTCTTGCGCTCTTGTTCCTCCTTCGCGGCCTGCTCGCGCTTGGCATCTTCGCGCTTGGCCTCTTCGCGTTTCTGCTCCTCGAGCTTCGCCTTCTCGCGCTTGGCCTGTTCCTGCTCTTCCTGCTGCCGTTTCGCCTCGAGCTTCTTCTGCTCTTCGCGCTTGGCCTTTTCGATCGCGATCTGCGGATCGGGCGCCGGCGTCGGCGGTGGCTCCTCGGCCTTCGGAGGCGGAGGCGGTGGCGCAGGCGGCTTGACCTGTGGTGTCGGCTGGGGTTGCGGCTCCGGCGCCGCGGCGCGCGGCGCGGCCGCCTGCGGCACGGCCGACCACAACTCGGCCTCGATGCCGGCCGGCTCGTGCGCGCGCCAGTTGACGCCGAACGCGATCGCGAGCAGCAGCAACAGGTGCGCGAGGATCGCGAGCGCGAGTCCCTTGCCCATGCCCTTGGGCCGGCGCGGCAACAGCGGATCGCGATCGCGAGGCAGGGTGGTGGCGTTCATCGTCGTGGGCGGTCGTCGTTTCTCGTCGGCGCTCGTGACCTCAGCTGCCGGTGCTCTTGACCGACAGGCCGACACGCTGCACACCGCTCTTCTGCAGCGTGTCCATCACCTTCACGACCGACTCGTACTTGACGTTGCGATCCGCCGAGATCACGACCGGCATGTTCGTGTTGCCGCCTTGCAGCTCGGCAACCTTGGCCGCGACATTGCGCAGCGCGAGCGGGCTGCTGTCGTTCGCGTTGTCCTTGCCGTCGACGCGCACGCGCAGCTTGTCGTCGGTGCCGACGATCAGCTCGATCACATGGTCGGGCCGCTGCTTGCTCTTGCCCACGCTGGGCAGGTCGACGACGCCGGTCGTGATCAGCGGCGCGGTCACCATGAAGATGATCAGCAGCACCAGCATCACGTCGATGAACGGCACCATGTTGATCTCGTTGATCGTGCGGCGGCGTGCGGAACCGCCGCGGTGGCTGACGGCAGGCATGGTGTGCGGACCTCAGTGCTGCATCGTCGCGAAGCCCGCGGCGGCGGCTGGCGCGGCTGCGGCGGGCGCGCCGACGTTGCGATGCAGGATGTTCGAGAACTCTTCGATGAAGGTCTCGAGCTGGATCGAGATGCGGTCGATGTCGCGCGCGAAGCGGTTGTACGCGATCACCGCAGGGATCGCCGCGAACAGGCCGATCGCGGTGGCGACCAGCGCCTCCGCAATGCCCGGCGCGACGGTCGCGAGCGTCACCTGCTGCAGGTTCGACAGCCCGATGAACGCGTGCATGATGCCCCACACGGTGCCGAACAGCCCGACGTACGGCGAGACCGAGCCGACCGACGCGAGGAACGACAACCCCGACTCGATCGCGTCGAGCTCGCGCTGGAAGCTCGCGCGCATCGCGCGGCGCGCGCCGTCGAGCAGCGCGCCGGCGTCGACGACGCGTTTCTCGCGCAGCTTCAGGAACTCGCGCATGCCCGAGGCGAAGATGCGCTCCAGCGGCGCGCTCTCGGGCTTCTTCGCGGCGTCGTGGTAGAGGTCGTTCAGGTTCTTGCCGGCCCAGAACTCGCGTTCGAAGTTCTCGTTCGCGTTGCGCGTGCGGCGCAGCCCGAACAGCTTGCCGAAGATCACGGTCCAGCTCGCGAGCGATGCGATCAGGAGCCCCGCCATCACGAACTGGACCACGAAGCTCGCGTGCGTGACGAGCGTGATGATCGAGAAGTCTTGCTGGTTCATTCGTGTGTTCTGTTGTGTCGGGTTGAGGGCCCTAGTCGGCGAAGGCTCCGGGCCGCACCGCGTTCGCGACCGCGGTCGGAATGCGCTGCGGCCTGAAAGTTCCGGCGTCGATGCAGCCGATGCGGATCGTGCCTTCGGCGAGCAGCGTCTGCGATTCTGGCCCGTCGCGCCGCCAGGCCTGCTGCCGGATGCTCATGCGCGCGCGGCCGGCGTGCTCGATCTGCACCGTCACGTCGAGCAGGTCGTCGAGCCGCGCCGGCAGCAGGTAACGCACGGTCGTGTCGGTCACGACGAACATCACCCCCTTGGCGGCGCGCAGTTTCTCCTGCTCGTGGCCGAGCGAGCGCAGCCATTCGGTGCGTGCGCGCTCGAAGAACTTCAGGTAGTTGGCGTAGAAGACCACGCCGCCGGCATCGGTGTCTTCCCAGTAGACGCGCAGCGTGAATCGAAAGTCGGGGTTGGAAGCGGGCATCGACTCTGCAGCGGGCGCGGCACCGCCACGGGGCGGCGCCGCAACGACGACGAAAGGTCGATTATCGCTGCACGCGCTGGTACACCGGTCCCCACTGCGGATGGCCGGCCTCGGCCTTGCTCAGCGCGAATGCCGGGTCGTCGGTGCGCGCGGCGCGGAACTGCGCTTCGCAGGACGGCACGCGGTTGCTGGTGCAGTAGATGAACGCGAGGTACTTGTGGGCCGCGGCGCGGTCCTTCGGCGACGCGAGGCCGGCCGCCAGCGCCTGGTTCAGGAGCGTCTCGGCCTGCGCGTACTGCGCGTCGTCGTAGGCGCGCATGCCGGCCAGCAGCGCCTTCTCGGCGGGGCGCTCCGACACGTCCATCAACCCGGTCGGCGCGGTCGACGGCATCGCACAGCCGGCGAGCAGCGCGGCGAACGCGAGCAGCGCCGGCGCGAGGCGGGAGATCGTCGTCGTCATGGGGCCCCGATCAGAACTTGTATTTCAGCGTGGCCGTCTGGCCTGCCGTCACGGAAACCGACGTACTGTACGGCGGCAGGTCGGCATTGCGGATCACGATCTGGTGCGTGCCTTCCGGCAGGCTTAGCTCGGTCAGCGGCGGCGACGTGCCGGCGGGCTTGCCGTCGATCTCGAGTTGGCCCCACGGGCTGACCGCGATCCGCAGCACGCCGGTGGGCGGCGGGGCGGCGGCGAGCCGGATGTCGCGCTCGCGCGCTTCGCGGGCGCGGCGCTCTTTCGCGGTTTCCTTCGGCGCAGCCGGTTTGGCGGCGGACTTGGCGTCGGCCGTTTTCGCCCCGGTGGACGCGCCGGTGAGTGGTTCCGACGCCGCCGTTGCCTCGGCGGAAGCATCTGCGCCGGCCACGCCGACCGGCGCAGCGCCTTGCGTTGCGGCCGACGCGGAATCGACGGGCGCCGCTGCCGTGGCGGCGGGCGATGCCGACGTGGCCGCGGGCGTCGCGCCAACGACGGCCGGTGCCACCGTTGCGGCCTGCTCGGCGCCCTGCGATCGTTGCCGGTTCGACGAGCTCAGGCTCAGCAGCGCGGAGCCGACCACCAGCAGGCCGGCCGCGGCAATGCCGCCCCACATCCAGCGGCGCGCCGGCGACGATGCGCCGTCGCCGTCGCCGTCGGCGAGTGCCGCGTTCTCGTCGAGCCAGTGGCGCAGCTCGCGCGAGAATGCCCGCGCCGAGCGATAGCGGTGCTCGGGATCCTTCTCCATCGCACGCGCCGCGATCAGCGCGAGCTCTTCCGGAACGGCCGGGTCGATCTTGTTCGCGAGCGGCGGCTCGTGGGTGCGCACGGCCTCGATGATCTCGTCGAGCGTGTGGCCGCGAAACGGTTTCTGGTCGGTCAGCAGCTCGTACAGCACGACGCCGAGCGAGAACACGTCGGCGCGGCGGTCGACCGTCTCGTGGCGCGCCTGCTCGGGCGCCATGTAGTACGGCGAGCCGGCGGCGATAGTGGCGCCGCTGATGCTCTCGTGCTGGCTGTCCGGGTTGCCGTCGTGCTGGCTTTCGCGCTTGCGCGCGATGCGGGCGATGCCGAAGTCCAGCACGCGCGGCTGCGTGCGCCCGACCATGAAGATGTTGGCCGGCTTCACGTCTCGGTGCACGACGCCTTTGCTGTGCGCGTACGCGAGCGCATCGGCGACGCGGCGCACGATCAGCGCGGCCTGCGTCGGCGTCGCGCGCCAGCCTTCCTGGCGCAGCTGGCGCAGGTCGCGGCCCTTCAGCAGCTCCATCGCGATGTAGACGCGGTTGTCGCTGATGCCGGCATCGAACACGGTCACGATGTGCGGGTGGCTCAACCCGGCCGCGGCGCGCGCCTCGTTCAGGAACAGTGCGTTGAACGAGTCGCGCTCGGAGCGGTCGAGCTCGAGATTCAGCGTCTTCACCGCGATCAGGCGCGACAGCAGCGGGTCGTGCGCGGCGAACACGGTGCCCAGGCCGCCTTCGCCGAGCTTGTGCTTCAGCGCGTAGCGGCCGATGTGGCCGATCGTCGGCATCTGCTCGTCGGAGGACGGATTCTTGCCCCGAGTCGTCGCGAACGCCGGGACCGGGCCGCGCACGGCGCCGATGTCGGAGTCGCCCCACAACGCACCGGCACCAGGCGGCTGGCTCGGCATCGGCGTGGGCTCGGAGTCTTTCGGGGTTGGGTCGGAAGGGTGGCTGGCGGCGGTCACCGGGGCAGCTTAGCCGAGCGACTTGCGGCGAAACGTGCGAAATGCGGCGCCTATGCAGCGTTCGTCACACACGCTCACGATTCACTGCGTCACCGGCCCGACGATTCGAGGCGAAAACCACAGAGTCGACCGGCGCGTTCGCTCCCTCAGCCGGCGAGCGCGCGACCGAGCCTATGCACCGACTCTTCCAGTTGCGCCCTCGAGTTGGCGTACGAGAGCCGCACGAAACGTTCGCTGCCGTGGTGACCGAAGTCGCGGCCCGGCGTGATCGCGACGTGCGCGCGGCGCATCAGGTCGAAGACGAAGTCCCAGCTGTTCGCATGGTGCTGCGAGCAGTCGGCCCACGCATAGAACGCGCCGTCGGGCATCACCGGCACCGGCAGGCCGAGCTTGGCCAGCGCCGGCACGAGGTAGTCGCGGCGCGCGCGGAACTCGCTGCGGCGGCGTTCGTATTCGGCGATGGACTCGGTCTCGAAGCAGGCGAGCGCCGCGTACTGCGCGACGGTCGACGCGCAGATGTAGAGGTTCTGCGCGAGCTTCTCGACGGCCGGCACGAGCGCCTCGGGCAGCACCAGCCAGCCGAGCCTCCAGCCGGTCATGCAGAAGTACTTCGAGAAGCTGTTGATCGAGATCACGCCGTCGTCGATGCCGGCACTGGCGGGCTCTTCGTGCATCAGCGCGCTGTGACCGTAGCGCTCGTCGAAGCTGAGGCCGAGGTAGATCTCGTCGACTATCGCGAAGCCTTCGCGTCGGCGCACTTCGGCGACGATGCGGCGCATCTCGTCCGGATCGATCGAGGTGCCGGTCGGGTTCGACGGCGACGCGAGCAGCACGCCGCGGGTGCGCTCCGACCACGCCTCGCGCACGCTGTGCGCACTGAGCTGATAACGCGCCTCGGCCGATGCCGGCAGCAGCACCGGCACACCCTCGGCAGCCGCGACGAAGTGGCGGTTGCACGGGTAGCTCGGATCGGGCAGCAGCACCTCGTCGCCGCGATCGACGAGCGCGAGGCATGCCAGCTGCAGCGCGGCCGATGCGCCCGCGGTGACGACGATGCGCCGCGCGGGGACGTCGAGGCCGAAGCGCGTGCGGTACCAGTCGCTGATGCGCTCGCGCAGCTCGGGCAATCCGGTCGCCGGCGTGTACTGCGTGCGGCCCGCGCGCATCGCGCGCTCGGCGGCTTCCTGCACGAGCGGCGGCGCGGTGAAATCGGGCTCGCCGATGTTCAGGAAGATCATCGTCTCGCCGCCGTGCGCCGGATCGCACTCGGGGCTGCGCGCGAGCTCGGCGGCGGCCTTCGCGCACTCCATCACGTAGAAGGGCTCGATGTGGTCGAGCCGGCGCGCCGTCTTCATCGCGGCCGGCGCGCCGCGCTGAACTCGACCTCCCGCAACTCGGCCGCTGCCTTGTCGAGCACGCCGTTCACGTACTTGTGGCCGTCGGTGCCGCCGTAGCTCTTCGCGAGCTCGACCGCTTCGTTGATCGCGACCTTGTACGGGATCGAGATGCAGTGCTTCAGCTCGTAGACGCCGATCATCAGCACGCCGTGCTCGATCGGCGAGAGCTGCACGGTCGGGCGGTCGACGTGCTTCGTGAGCAGCGCATCGATCTCGGCGGCCTCGGCGATGCAGCCGTGCAGCAGCGCGTCGAAGTGCGCGGTGTCGCACTTGTCGAACTCGCCCTGCTCGCGCATGTGGGCGTCGACGACGCCGGCGTCCGCGCCCGAGATCAGCCATTCGTACAGGCCTTGCAGCGCGACCTCGCGCGAGCGGCGGCGCGCCGACTTCGGCTGGGACCGCTTCGCACCGCCTTTGGACGCTGACTTCGCGCTCGCCTTTCCAGGGTCGTTCGTCTCGGCGGGTTCGCTCACGACAGGTCTTCCAGCAGATTGGCCATCTCGACGGCCACGCGCGCTGCGTCGCGGCCCTTGTCTTCGGCGCGGGCCCAGGCCTGGGCTTCGTTCTCGACGGTCAGGATCGCGTTGGCGATCGGGATTTCGTGATCGAGCACGACGCGCGTGACGCCGGCGCCGCTTTCGTTGGCGACGAGCTCGAAGTGGTAGGTCTCGCCGCGGATGATGCAGCCGATCGCGATCAGCGCGTCGTGCTCCTCGCTGTCGGCCAGCGCGGCGAGCGCGAGCGGCACTTCGAGCGCGCCCGGCACGCTCACCTGTTTGATGTGCTTGGCCGCGACGCCCAATACGGCGAGCTCCGCCAGGCAGCTCTGCACGAGCTTGTCGGTGATCGCGGCGTTGAAGCGCGCCTGCACGATCGCGATGCGCAGGTCGCGCCCGTCCAGATTCGCGGCTTGGCCCTTGTCGGCGTCTTGCATCGTCGGTCTTTCTCGAGAGTCAAGAATCCGCGGTGACGAAGCCCGTCACCTCGAGGTTGTAGCCGGTCATGCTCGGCATGCGGCGCGGGCTGCCGAGCAGCTTCATGCGGGAGATGCCGAGCTCGCGCAGGATCTGCGCGCCGACGCCGTAGGTGCGCAAGTCCATCTGCGGGTTGCCGGGCTGCGCGCCACCCTGTTCGGCCGGAGCAGCGGCGGCGAATTGCGACAACAGCGCCGCCGCATCCTCGCCGCAGTTGAGCAGCACCGCGGCGCCGCGCGGGCTCGCCTGGATCGCGGCCAGCGCCTTCGGCAGCGGCCATGAGTGGCGGCACTCGCCGACATCGAGCAAGTCCATCACCGACAGCGGCTCGTGCACGCGCACCAGCACCTCGTCGCGATGGTCCCAGCGGCCGTGCGTCAGCGCCAGGTGCAGGGCGCCGGTGCGGTCGCGAAACGCGGTGCAGTCGAACGTGCCCTGCGCGGTGGCCATCGTGCGTTGGCCGACGCGCTCGATCAGCGTCTCGTTGCGGCTGCGGTATTCGATCAGGTCGGCGATCGTGCCGATCTTCAGCCCGTGCACCTTCGCGAATTCGATCAGGTCGGGCAGGCGCGCCATCGTGCCGTCGTCCTTCATCACCTCGCAGATCACCGCGGCGGGCGTCAGCCCGGCCATGCCGGCGAGGTCGCAGCCGGCTTCGGTGTGGCCGGCGCGCATCAGCACGCCGCCTTCCTGCGCGCGCAGCGGGAAGACATGCCCCGGGTGGACCAGGTCACCCGGCTGCGCGTTGCGCGCGACCGCGATCTGCACCGTGTGCGCCCGGTCGGCCGCCGAGATGCCGGTGCTGATGCCGGTGGCCGCTTCGATCGAGACGGTGAATGCGGTGCCGTGGCGCGTGCCGTTGCGCGGCGTCATCGGCTGCAGGTGCAGCTTGTCGCAGCGCTCGGGCGTCAAGGTCAGGCAGATCAGGCCGCGGCCATAGCGGGCCATGAAGTTGATCGCCTCGGGCGTGACGAGCTCGGCGGCGATCAGCAGATCGCCTTCGTTTTCGCGTTCTTCCTCGTCGACGAGGATGATCATGCGGCCCGCCGCCAGTTCGGCGACCAGCTCGGGGATCGGGGAAGTAGACATCGCCGGATTGTGTCATGGAGCCCCTCGGCCAGCGGTGGCGCTGGCCGGTCCCCCCGAGGGGACGCGGGCCGACGAGGTCCATGAAGTGGGCCTCTTCGTGGCCCACGTAGTGGCGCGGCGCTCGGCCCGCCGCGCCGCTGCAGGTCAAATTGTCTTGGGCGCCGTCAGCATGCGCTCGACATAGCGCGCGATCAGGTCGATCTCGAGGTTCACGCGGGTGCCGGTTTTCAGCTCGCCCAGCGTGGTGTTCGCCAGCGTGTGCGGGATCAGGTTGATGCTGAGCTCGCAGCCTTCGGCCACGTCGGCGACGCGATTGACCGTGAGGCTCACGCCGTTGACCGTGATCGAGCCCTTGTACGCGATGAAGCGCGCGAGCTCGGGCGGCGTCAGGATGCGCAGCTCCCACGACTCGCCGACCGGCGCGAAGCTGCTGACCGCGCCGATGCCGTCGACATGGCCGCTGACCAGGTGGCCGCCCAGGCGGTCGTTCGCGCGCATCGCCTTTTCGAGATTGACGGCGCCGGGTCGGTCGAGCCCGGCGGTGCGCGCGAGGCTTTCGGCGGAGATGTCGATCGTGAACGTGGCGGCCGCGGGTTCGAGCGTCGTCGCGGTCATGCAGGCGCCGTTCAGCGCGATGCTGTCGCCGGGCTGAACGTCGTCGAGGTACCCCGGCGGTGCCTGGATCGCCAGGCGCTTGCCGTGGCTGGCGCCGGCGCCCAGCGCGTCGGCGCGGGTGATGCGGCCGAGGCCGCTGATGATGCCGGTGAACATGATGGCGGCGATTGTCGCAGGGCGATCGCGGCCGGTGCGGTGCCGGGTCGCACATTCCCTAAACTCCATGCGGTGAGTACTCCCACCGTCACCCGCCTGTTCGATCTTGCGCTTGCGCTCGCCGCGGACGCGATCGGCCGCTCCGACCCGAACCCGCGCGTCGGCTGTGTGCTCGTCGACGCCGGCGGGCAGATCATCGGTCGCGGCTCGACGGCCGAGGCCGGCGGCCCGCACGCCGAGGTCGTCGCGCTGCGCGATGCCGCGGCGCAGGGGCACGACAGCCGCGGCGCGACCGCCTATGTCACGCTGGAGCCATGTTCGCACCATGGCCGCACGCCGCCATGCTGCGACGCGTTGATTGCGGCCGGCGTCGCGAAGGTCGTCGTCGCGATCGGCGACCCGAACCCGCTGGTTGCTGGGCGCGGCCTGGCGCGTCTGCGCGAAGCAGGCGTTGCTGTCGAGGTGCTGCCGGGCGACGATCCGGCCGCGATTGCGGCGCACGAGTTGAACATCGGCTTCTTCTCACGCATGCAGCGCGGCCGCCCCTGGGTGCGGCTGAAAGCTGCCGTCTCGCTTGACGGCCGCAGCGCACTGAACAACGGGGCCAGCCAGTGGATCACCGGCCCGGCGGCGCGGACCGACGGCCACGCCTGGCGCAAGCGTGCCGCAGCGGTGCTGACCGGCGTGGGCACCGTGCTCGACGACGATCCGCGGCTCGACGTGCGCCTGGTCGAGACGGAGCGCCAGCCGCTGCGGGTGATCGTCGACAGCCGGCTCGAGACACCGACCACGGCGCGCATCCTCGAGGCGCCGGGTCGCGTGCTGATCGGCGCCGTCAACCCCGATCCGGTCCGTCGCGCGGCACTCGAGGCGCGCGGTGCCGAAGTCATCGCGCTGGCCGCGAACGCGAACGGCAAGATCGATCTGCCGGCGCTGCTCGCGGCGCTTGCGGCGCGGAGCATCAACGAGCTGCACGTGGAGGCCGGGCACAAGCTGAACGGCTCGTTCGTTCGCGAGCGGCTCGTCGACGAGTTTCTCGTCTACGTCGCGCCACGGCTGCTGGGCATCGGGCGCGATCTCGCGACGTTCGGGCCGCTGGAGGCGCTTGATGACGCGCTCGCGTTGAGCTACACGAGCGTCGAGCGGGTCGGGGACGACCTGCGCGTGCTGGCGCGGCCCAGACTCACGAGCTGACCGCGAGCACAAAGCAAACGGCCCGCATGTCCGAGGACATGCGGGCCGGCTGCGCAGCGGTGCGTCGCTCTACTTGGTGTCGATCTTCTGGTAGCGATAGATCTGCGTGCGCCGCGGGTTGGGCTTCACCTTGACCGTCAACCCGCTCAACGTGCTGTTCGTGCCAACCGTCGCACCCGAATCCAGCGTCATCGTGCCCGCGCACGACATGCAGAACTTGTAGTCCCGCGTGTTGCCGCTGTCGTCCGTCACGGTGACCTGTCCACCCACCGGCGACATCGCGATGCCTTGATTCGCGAAAGTCGTTGGCGCGAGTTGGCCGCTGGCGTTCAGCTTCTCCGCGCCGGTCAGGAAGTCGACCTGGTAGCCGCGCGAGGTGCCGAGGTTGGTGCAGCTGCCGCTATCCGTGCTCGACTTCGCCTGGTAGGTGTTGAAGTAGGTCACGCCGCCGATCGTCAGCGGGGACGTCACGACCTGCTCGTAGGGAGCCGTGCCGGTGAACAGGTCGAGGAACCAACCCTTCTTCGTCGCCAACGCGGTCGTGTCGACGCTGCTCAGCCCGGTGACGTTCAGCAGGTCGGCCAGGTTCGTGCCTTGCGATACCGAGCCGTAGCCGATCGCGGGAGTGACGTTCGACGTCGTCTTGAACGAATCCTTGATGCCATAGAAGCGGTTCTTCACTTGCGCGGCGCTCGAAGTTGCCGCCGGCTTCTCACGGTCGCCGGTGCCGACGAGGACGAGTGTCTCGCTGGTGCTCGTGACGAGCACGTTCGGCACGTACATGAACTTGCGACGCTCGGCGGCGGTGCTCCAATCGCTGACCACACCGACCAGTTGCGGGGCCGGCCAGTCGGCCACGCCATTGGAGTAGCCGGCATAGGCGCTTGCCGGATTGCTGGTGTTGATGCGCCAGATGTTGCCGCGCGTGTCCACCGCATACAGCAGGTCGACGTTGCCGTCGCCGTCGACGTCCACCGCCGCGATGCCGGCGACGAAGCGCCCGGGCGTCACGTTGACCGTGCCTGCGGAAGTGTTGTGCGCGGCGGCAGCAGGACTGATGTAGCGGTAGTTTGCAGCGCTGCCGAGCTGCGCATCCATCACATACAGGCCCCGGCCCTGCGTGACCGACGCGCACGCGGCGTTCGAGTCGTCGTTGTCCTCGCAGGCGTCGTAGCCGCCGCCGAACACGACCAGCGGATTGGTGATGCCTTTCACGCGGATCACCGTCGCCGGCGACCAGCTCTGCCCCATGTTCGACTCGCCAGTCGCGCTGCCGCAGCCGGTGCCCGCGCTGGCGCAGCCGAATTTCCACAGGAACGTCGGCTGGTTGGTACTGCTGGGCTTCTGGCCGCTCTTTGCCGCGTCGAACGCGTAGACCATGTTGCCGCCGCGCCGCATCGCGGCATAGACCCACAACTTGGTCAGCGGATTGGCGTCCTGATAGCCCGTGATCGGGCCGTCGAAGAAGTACGTCTTCGGCTGCGGAGTCGGCGAGATCGAGCCGGAGACGCTCGCGTAGGCAACCAGCGGGCTGTTGGTGTGCACGCGGTCAAGCTTGCTGTAATGCTCCGGTGCGATGAAACCCCACAACTCCTGGCCCGCCGTGGTCCCGGTCTGGTTGCCGTCGATGGCGCGCAACACGCCGTCACCTGCGCCGTAGAAGATGACTACATCGCTGGTGCCACTCGCGCCGTAGTTGACGGCCAAGGGCTGCCCGTGCACGACCTCGCCATGGATGGTCGGACGGGTTGAGTTGGCGTCGAGCGCGACGTTGTCGGCGTTCGCCTTGGTGTACTGCGTAAAGGTCGTGATGCCCTGGTTGGTGGTATTGCCGTCGCCCTTGTTCTGGCCGCGCACCCAGTTGACAAGATCATCACTCGTGGTCGTGCTCGTCGTGGTCGTCGTGCCGTTGGACATCGTCACGGTCTGCAAGCCCGCGCTGATCGCCACGTTGGTTGCGTTGAAGTCGACCAAGCTCGAGCACCCGCCCGTCGAGCACGTACGCAGGTTGCGGCTTGCATGGCCGAGGTTGCGCAGCTTCTGCGCCGCGCCGCCGCGCTCGACGATCGGACCGTCGGGCAGGTCGGAATATACGCTCGTCGTTTGTGTCGAGCAGCCCGAGACGGTGCCTGTGATCGTCTCCCAGTAGGCGCTCAGGCTGCCGGTCTTGCTGTCGCTCGTCCAGTAGCTCGCCGCGCAGTTCTGGATGAAGCCGCCTGTCGGGTCGACCGCCGACTTTGCCGGGCTGCTCGCATCGCACAGGTACAGCGTTTTGTTGGTGGTGTTCACGCAGAACTTGTATTGCTTCACATTGCCGTACCAGCGCTGCTGCGCTTGGTCGTCGGGACGGAACAGGCCGATGTAGACCTGATTGAGGTAGGTGCCTTGCGTGTTGACACTGACCGGCAGCGCGGCCGATGCGAACACGCTGTTGACGCCGGCGATTTCGGTCAGGATGTCGGTCAGCGCGTCGATCAGCGCCTGCACGTCTCCGCCGACCGAGAAGTAGCCGTGGTTATCGTTGGTGCCGAGGCCCGCATTGGCGATCGACTGCAGCAGCTTTGTCTGATCCGTGCTGACCTGCTTGTTGAAGACGTCGACCGTGTACGTCATGACGTTCTGCTTGGCCGTGGCGCTGCTCACGTCGGTCTTGTAGAGGAAGTCTGCCCACTCGTCGGCGAAGCGGATCAGGCTCTTCTCGTTGCTGGCGTACGAGATGAGCTGCTTCGGATCGCTCATCGCGGGCGTCACGCCGCTGGCGCTCATCACGCGTTGCAGGACCGAGTTGGTCGGCGGCGACGCGGTCTGGGTCGTGCCGAATTCCTGGTTCGGGAACGTGTTGCCGATCAGCACGATGAAGTTCTTGCCGCAGGCGCCGTAGCTTGCGATCGGGCTCTTGTAGATCGCCTTGCCGCCGTCGGTGAACGCATCGCCGTCTTCGTTGGGATTGACCTTGCTGTAGCGGTTGGGGCCGAAGTGAGCGTTGTCGCTTATCGGCGAGCCAGCCACGCCGGTTGCGCCGCCCGCGGTGCCGCCCGGGGCGCCCGCGGGGTTGGTCCAGCCACCGAAGTACTTGAAAGCTTCATAAAACCCGGAGCCATACTCGAATGATGACGACGTTTTGAACGTACTGCCGGTGATGTTCGAGTCGATGTTCGTCAGGTCGGCCATCAGGTACTTGGTCAGATCGCCGCCCGAGGGGGCGCTCGTCAGACAGTCCTGGCTGCTCATCGGCCGGATCGCGTGTCGGATGTACGACGTGCCCACGCTGGCACCATCGGCGATGCTCCCGGCGTCCGACGCGTTCCCGCCCAACATCAGGCCGACGTTGTAGCTGAGCTTCTTCGCCCCAGTGGCGTTGCAGTTGGTGAGGCGCAGCACGAGTTGCAGTGCGCGGATCTCCACTTGGCCTTGCACGAGACTCGCGCTACTGCTGCACGAGGAGCCGCTGTTCTCGGGGCAGAAGATCAGGTTGACGTTCTGCTGACAGGTGGCTCGCTTCGTTGTGTCGGAGTAATTGGTCGTGCATTTGCCGTAGACCGTGCTGTAACTCCACGCGTTGCTGTTCGCCGACCAGTTCGAGCTGTTGTCCAGATAGAAGAGAACGTTCGGCGCTGCCGCGCTGCTGCCGCCCGCGTAGATGTCGATGTCTTCCAATGCCCAGGCCGTGGGCGACGCGAGCACGGCCAGCGCGAGAAGGGCTCGCGCCACGCGGCTGAAGGGGACGGTTCTCATCGTTCGTTTTCCTTCCATCATGGGCAGTCGTCGCCGATCAGCACTTCGACGCCTTGCGTCACCGGCTCGCTCGTCGACAGCAGCTGTGGATCGTTGGGCAGGGCCTGCATTTCATAGAGAACGTCACTGCACAGCGACGTGCTGCCGGCGGCTGCGCCGCCGATCGACAACGGCGGGTTGCCCGATGTGAAGATGCAGGCCCGGTTCTGCGGCTGCGTCGTCACCGTCTGCATGATCTCTTGCGTGGACACCTTGCGGCAGCGCTTGGTCGTGAGCTTGCTCACCGAGACCGCAACCGTGCCGGTCGTGCCGTCGGCGCTATCGGCCATCTGGGTCAGGCCGATGTTGACGTTCACCGTCTGGCCCGCGCCGGCGTACTTCGGCCAGTCACCGTCCACGTACGACTGGTTCATCACCTGGTCGAGTGCGAAGTTCGCTGCGGTGAGGGCTTCGGTACGTACCTGCTCGTTGTTGACCACCTGCGTGTGGCGAGTCGACATGCGGATCAAGCCGACGGCGATCAACGTGATCATCAGCAACATGACCATGCCGATCAGCAGCACGGCGCCGCGCTGGCGTGAGGCTGTGCAGGGGAGGTGCTCCATGGTCATTGCTCGACGCGAATCTTTGGCGTGTTGAACGGGATGTAGGCGGAATAGACGCGACGCTTCGGATTTGTCGTGGCCGCTGCGAATGTCAGTGTGTGGGCGGCGTCGGAGCCATCGAAGTCGCCCGCCACGAAGTTGCTCGCGGCCGCGGCACTGCTTGTCAGGTCGGTCGAGCGCGACACGACCCAGATGCGCGCGCCGACGACATTCGGCCAGTCAGCCGCCGTGGGCGCCGAGCTGAAGGTCTGCGCCGTGCCCGCGCTCGTGGCCGCGGCGATCGCGTATTCAATCTGCATCTGCTCGATGTTCTCGACCAGCGTGATGGCCTCCTGCGGCCCGGAGAGGTTCAGGTCGATCGACTTCAACGCGATTTCGTTTTGATCGACGTAGTAGATACGGCGGATCACCTTGCGCTTCACGGAGTTCGTACCGCCGCACGCGTTGTCCTTCAGCGGGAATGAACCGGATACGCCACGGTCTACTACATAGGGCTTGCCGGTCGTGGCGACCAGCGAGTTGTACTCACTGGCACACTCGCTCACCTGCAAATAGACGTTGTTCGCGCTCTCCGCCTCGCAGATGTCGTTGCCCGAGCTGTCCTTTTCGCCGACATAGCATGTGCTCGCGCGCTGGATGTAGATTGCGTCGGTACCAGGGCCGGTTGCATCGGTGACCTTGCGTGTGGTCAGGCAAGCCGGGTTGGCGACCGAACCCGCTCCAGTGGCCGCACTGTTCCACCCGATCACGTGGTAGGGCAGCGAATCGTTCCATTCCGACAGAGTCGTCGAGCACGGCAGGTTGGTCGAACCATTGACGTCCTTGCCGGCGACCGTCCCGTAGAAGCCCGCCTGGGACAGCTCCCGCGTGAGCAGGTCGATCGCATAGCGGCCGCTCTCGGTCGCATCGGCACTGATCTCCACCTCACGGCGCGAGCGGCTGTTCGCGACGAACAGCGTGGCCATCGCCGCGACGAGCAGCATGCCGATGACGAGCGACACCATGAGCTCGACCAGCGTGAGGCCGCGCGCGCGGCGCGCGTGAGCGAAGGAGGGGGTGCGCTTCACGAGCTCGTGCCTTGCTGAAGGTTGGGCACCAGCACGCGCACGGACACGCCGCGCCGCAGGCCGCTGCCGTAGTTGACCGCCGAAGCGCACTTGCTTGCAGGCGTCGCTGTTTCGCCGCTGAGCGTGCCGAGCGGTTCCTTGCCCGACGCGACACCCCGCCACACGATGACGACGTACAGGTCCGCCAGCGCGCCGGTGAGTGCGGCGTTCGTCGGCGCTGCAGTGTCGTTGCGGATCAGGCAGCCGAGCGCGCCGATCATTGTCCCGCGCGGCGTCGCGCCCTCGGCAGCACCCTGCAGCGTCTTCTCGAAGATGCACATCTCGTACGTGGCGATTTGCAGTGCGGTGGTGCCGTTCGCGCACGCGCCGAGATCCGTCGTGCGGTTGCCGAGTGTGCCGACGTACACGCTGCCGTCAGTCGAACTGAGCGAGTTGTCGAGGTAGCCGGAGCCGGCGCCGACGAGGTTCCGCGAATCGGCGATGCGCGCCGCGAGATCACGCGCCAGCGACAGCGCCTGCCCGCGCTGGTACGACTCGAGCTCGACGCTCGAAGCCTTAACCTGCAGGCCCATCACGCCGATGATGCCCAGCAGGATCAGCACGATCGTGACGAGGACCTCGATCAGCGTGAAGCCGTGGCAACCGCGTGCTGGCGCCGGAATTCGATTCAGCTGCATGCGCCGTCCCTCACGGTGGTCTTGCCGCTGGTCGAGACGTTCACGCACTTCGTCACGCCCGACACGCTGGCGGAGGTGAGTTCGATCGTCTGTGCGGCACCCAAGCGGCCGTACGGGTTGAACGTGAATACTCCAGTGCCGTTCTTCAGTGTGGACGTGACGGCTGGGGATCCGTCCTGCGTCAAGAGCCTCGTTACCGTCCCGTCTTTGGTGTAGTCGATGTTCCAGCCGGCTGCCGCGGTCGTGTATGTGAAGCTCACGCTGTCGTTGCGCTTCAGCGCTTCGCTGCGCGCGAGCCAGACCGATTCGCTCAGCGCGGAGGCCGCGGACTTCACCCGTTGCTGCGCGATCAATTGGCGGAACGATGGGGCGGCCAGTGTCGAAAAGATGGCGACGATGGCGACCACGGTCATCAGTTCGATCAGCGTGAGGCCGCGATTCCGAGCACGACGGGATGCACGCATGTTGTCACTTGCCCCAATAGCCAGGCGTGTTTGCCGGCGTCTTGGCACCGGCGGCATTGACCGTCAGCGATTGCTCACCCGAGACCGCCTGGCCGCCTATCGGGGTCGCCGTAGCCGTAAAGCTGCCGGTGCAGTCCACTGGAGTGCAGCTGATGGAGAATGTGTACGCACCTTGAATCTCGGCCGGCATCGTGAAGCTGATGTCGCCCTGCACAGTGCTGTACGCGCGCCGGTCAAGGAGATAGGTTTGCTCCTTGCTCGCCAGGTCCATCAATGCGCTCTGCGCTGTGGCGCGCTTGCCTTTGCGGATGTACGAGGTGTAGGACGGGTACGCCACCGCGGCCAGGATGCCGATGATCGCCACGGTGATCATCAGCTCGATGAGCGTGAACCCCGCCGATGCGCGTGCGCTGGCTGGTGCTGCCTTGAAATGCCGGCTGTACTTCATGCGCTTGCCATGGGCGACTCGATGGGCGCCACTGTAAGTTAACAATTGGGAAAATTGTCCCAAACGATCAACCGTTCGTCGGCCGGGAGCGACCGAACATGCCCAAACGAACGGCTGGTTGTGAGATAGGCCACGACGAATTCGTCGTATGCGGTTCACATTGCCCGATGAGGAGGAATGAGTCTCGGCCGTGAAGTTTGTCACGACCGGGTGCTGTCGGCGACCCTGATCAGGGTTGGTGCTGCACCGTGGCGACGGTGCCGACGGCGGCGGCTGCCTCGACGGCCGCCGCCGGGCAGTCATCGCCGCCGGCGATGACCAGGAAGTTCTGCTGCCCGAGCGCTGCATCGAGATTTGTGTAGTCGGCGGGATGCTCGAGATTGCGGTCGATCGCACCGCTGCCGTCGAGGTCGCTGCTGTAGCGGCAGACCCGGTACTCATCGGCGGCTGTGCCGATGCGCCAACCGAGCGGCGCAAGCGTGCTGCGGCCGGACCAGCGCCCGTTCGCGAGCGGGTAGACGACGCAGTGGTAGAGGCTGTGGCGGTCGCCGTCCGCTTCGACGGGCCTGGTGAAGCAGGCAGGCGCCTGCGTGTGGCTGCCGCCGCTCAGCGTCAGCACGATGTCGAACGGCAGCAGCGGCCCGTTCGCATTCGACGGATCGGTGGGCGACGTGCCCGCGAAGCGCACCGTGCCGCTGAGCAGGAGGCCGACGGTCGGATCGCAGGCCGTCAGGTCGGCGGCTGTCAGCGTCGCGGTGGTCAGCGTGCTCGCGAGCCCGGTGCAGCGCGCGGTCACGAGACCGGTGAGGTTGTCCTGCACGAATGCGATCGGGCCGGTCTCGATCGGCTTGAATGCGCTGTGGCCGTTCCCGAGATCTTTCGCGAACAGGGGAACATGGGCGGAGCGGCCGAGGGCGCCTCGCACCGGCATGCCGCGCGACGCGATCGTCAATGCCGCCGCGAAGACCGGATCGCTGCGTGCGATCACCGAGGTCAACGTGGCGTGTTGCGCGTCGCCGCGGCGGTCGTTCCAGCGCACGGTGAGCGTCACGGCCGATGCCTGGTCGCCTGCGATCGCGGTGACGCTGCGTTCGATCGCGTAGCGGGTCAGCATATCTTCGCTGTCGAGGGCGGTCGCCGAAGTGGTCGTGATCTCATCGTACGAACGTGCACCTGCCGACGGCGCTAGCACCGAGAACGAGCGCAGCCGCTCCATCTCCTCGCTGGCGATGCGCGCCGCGTCGGTGCGCTGCCGTGCCAGGTCGGCATGGGTGCGCAGATCGGCATGAATGCGCGCGATCCCGAGCATGCCCAGTGCGACGACGAGAAATGCCAGCAGTGCTTCGATCAGCGCGACGCCGCGTTGTGCGGCCGCGGTGTTCGGCGAGGCGGTGGTGGTGTGGGTGTTGGTGTTGAAACAGACACGCTGCACGGTTCGCATCGTCTTGTCCTCGGTGAACGATCGTCCGGTCAGGGTCAGAAGTCGCGCCAGCTTCCGCCGACGCGCACGAAGCTGCCGCTCGCGTAGCGCAGCGACGCGAGCAGCGGGCGGTCATAGAGCAGCGTGGGCGTGCCGTCGCCGTCGTAGCCCGATTCGGAGATCAGAGCCCCGCGAAGCAGGGCGCCCGCCGCACTCGTGCCATTCCACGACAAGGAGCTGGCGTACAGCACACCGTGGAAACGGACGTCGCCGCTGAGCCGCGCGGCGCCGCCAGCGGCGACGACCACCGGGCGCTCGGGCGAGCCGATTGCGAGCGGGCCTGTGAGCGCGAGATCGCCGTCGATCCAGACGAGCGGCGGCGTGCCGGCCTTGCCGACCGCGTGCAGCAGAGCGGATGAGCAACCGCTGGCCGCCTCGGCGGTGCAATCGATCCGGGTGACGCCCGGCTGCGACTTCCAGTGCGTCTTGCCGATGCCGAAGAGTTGGGCGAACAGCAGCGCCGGCGGCGTTGCCGCGAGTGCCGCATCGTTCGCGACGAGCGCACTGGCGAGGCTGGCGCCGGCGGGCGCCGTCAGCCGCGCCGCGGGTGCGGCGATCGGGCCGCCGGCATCGATCGCGATGCCGGAGTCCGGATCGGGGTTGTGCACGCTGAGCGCGGCGCTCGTGGTGACCCCGCCGCGCGCTGTGAGCGGGGCGGTTGGCCGCGTGCGCAGCGCCGGCACCAGTGCGACGGCTGCTTCGACGCGGGCGTTGGCTTCCAACGTGGCGCCGACGTCCGTGGGGCAAGCGCCCGTGGAGCGCGTGCACCCGGTCGAGACGATGCGCACGACGCCCGGCCGGTCCGCCGCGACGAATTCGATCGAGAACACCGGTGCGGTGGCCGTGCCCGCGATGGGAGGCAGCGTCGGCGCCGCGTGCGACGGGCAACTGCAGTCCCAACCGGCGGCGCTGCGCACGCAAGTCGGCCGCAGCGCTTGGACGGTCGTGCCCGAGGTCCACGTCGCGGGCGTGATCTCCCCGGACCGCGGGTCGATCCGCAGATGGCGGGCGCGAAACGCGGTGGTCGCCGCCGAAGCGGCCGGCGTCGGCGATGCCTCGAGACAGTCGGTGCCGAGCTGCCGCGGATTGTTGAGCTGTGCCAGCGCCCATTCGAGCCCGGCTTCGGCCGCTTCGGAGGCCTGGCTCGCGCGATACTGATTGGTGGCGCTGCGCTGCTCGAACAGCAGGTTGCGGTTGACGAAGAGGGCGGCAAGCACCATCGCGAGAAACAGCAGCATCGTCACGATCAGCGCAGCAAGACCTCGCTGGTGCCGGCCGGTGCGTGCAGCGATGCTCATGTCGGAGGAGCCCATGGTGCTGGCAATCGAGATGTCAAGCCGCGCAGCCGGCCGACACGTGGTCGTTGCGCAGCCGGACCGTCGTGCGTTGGCTGCGCGACACGGCCGCATCGCCCGCGGCATGCGCCGTGATTGCGATGACCAGGCTGCGCACCTGCACGCGCGGCGCGGCGCACGACGGTGCGCCGGCGCATGCGAGGCTGCACCCCGATTCGAGCTCGACGCTTTCAATGCGGGGTTCGATGAGCAGGCGCGTGACGACGAGCGTGGCTGGATCGGTGAGCGCCTGCCAGTTGCTCGCGCCGAGCTGCGCCTCGATGGTTCCGCTGCGGCGTAGCCGAAAGCCGAACTGCTCGTTGCTGTCCACCGTCCCGTTCTCGGCGGTGCTGTCCTGCGAGTAGCGCAGCGTGATCGCATCCGACGCCGCGGTGTCGGGCGAGATGACCGCATAGGGGTTTGGTATGGCGCCGGCGCTGACGATCGTCCCGGCGCTCGACGATCCGAGGCCGGACGTCGCCGCCGATCCCCAATAGCCGGCGCGGCGCGCCTCGCGAGTGATCAGGTCGACAGTGCTGCGTAGCTCCTGCGTGACGCGTGCTTCGAGCAGCAGCCGACGGTTCTCGTGCAGGCTGCTGGCCAGCAGCATGGCAGCAGCCGCGGCGATCAACAGCGCGAGCACGATGCCGATCAACAACTCAACCAGCGACATGCCGCGCGCGTTCGTCCTGCGCATCACAGCCCCCAGCAGCGCCGGTTGGCGGCGGAGTCGTTCGTCGTGCCGGCATCCGGCCCGGAGGACTGCACGACGTTCGCGCCCGAGACGCTGAGCGTCAGTCGTCGGCATGCGCTGTCGCGCGCCTGCGCGCCGGAGGCGGTGGCGCGCAGCTCGTAGCCCTCTTCGTCCGCGGAGACGACTTGCAGCGTGTAGAGCCGCGTCGGCGTCGTCGCGGCGCTACCGAGCTCGGCGAGCGTGGCGGCATAGCGGCGGCTATTCGAGCGCCAGCGTTCCTCGGCCATCTGCAGCTGCATCAGCGCGACCAGCGCTTCGGTGCGCCGGGCCTTCAGGATCGGCCCTTCGAAGCTCGGGTAGGCCACGCTCGCGAGGATGCCGACGATGGACACGGCCGCGAGCGTCTCGATCAGCGTGAAGCCGGCCACGGCGCGGCGGCGCGAGGCCATCGGTGTCTTGATCTTCGTCTTCACCGCGCGCTCCTCTCAGCACGCCAGATAGCCGGGCACGCGGCCCTGCGGCGAACAGGCGCGGACGCGACCCATCACGTTGACGATCTGGTGCACCTCGCGGCCATCGGCGCCGACCACGTGCAGCGTCCCGGTGGGCGTGCTCGTGCCGTGCTGCGGATCGAACAGGATGGACGAGACGTTGCTCTGCAACGTGACGCGGTCGGCGCTCGCAAGGCGGATGGTCTTGATCTCCTGTGCATCACCGCTGCATACGGCCGGACCATCGGCGTTGCCGCACTCGCACTGGTCGGCGCTGCCGGTGTGGATCACGTAGCAGCTGCCCGTCGCCGTGCCATGCACGCTGAAGCGCACGCGCTGGTTGCGCGCGACGGCCGTGCCGCGTGCGAATTGCAGGTCGTGCCCCAATTGGCTCGCAGTGCCGTCAAGGCGGCGCGTGTCGAACATGCCGCGCAAGCTGGGCGCGGCGCTGGTCGCGACGGTGGCGACCACGGCCAGCGTGACGCACGCTTCGATCAGCGTGATGCCTCGTTGCCCGTGTCGAAGCTGCTCGTTCTTCATGTCGTCTTCCCCGTGTGACTCGATCGAGTCGATGGAGACGACTGTAGGAATCGGCGCGCCGTCGCGCGTCCCCTTCAGGGAGGCTCGTGCCGGTTCGGGCCGACACACTCGTGGGGGCCGTCGCGACATCTCCCCGACAGGCGCCCCCTCCCGGGGGCCGGGCTAACACCGAGCGGCAGTCACCGCCGGTGTGGCCGTTTCAGATGTCGCGGATCAGCTGCCGGAACTCGTCGACGTCCTCGAAGCTGCGGTACACCGATGCGAAGCGTACGTACGCGACCTTGTCGATGCGCTTGAGCTCGCGCATCACCAGCTCGCCGAGCCGGGCCGACGCGACCTCGCGGGCACCGCTGTTCAGGAGCTTGTCCTGGATGCGCTCCATCGCGGCGTCGATCTGCTCGACGCTGACCGGCCGCTTGCGCAGCGCGAGCGTCATCGAGGCGCGGATCTTTGCCGGGTCGAAGTCGGCGCGGGTGCCGTCCTTCTTGACGACGGCGGGCAGCGCGATCTCGGCGCGCTCGTACGTGGTGAATCGCTTGTCGCAGCTGAGGCAGCGGCGGCGCCGGCGCACGACGTCGCCTTCGTCGGAGTCGCGGGTCTCGACGACCTGGGTTTCTTCGTGCGAACAGAATGGGCAGCGCATCGCCGAGCCGGGGTCGCGCAGGCGACCCCGCTGTCGTTATCGATAAACCGGAAAGTCGCGCGTCAGCTCGGCGACCTTCGCGCGCACCGCGGCGATGTTCGCTTCGTCGTGCGGGTTGTCGAGCACGTCGGCGATCAGGTTTGCGGTGCGGCGCGTCTCGGCCTCCTGGAAGCCGCGCGTCGTCAGGGCCGGCGTGCCGAGGCGGATGCCGCTCGTGACCATCGGCTTTTGCGGATCGTTCGGGATGCCGTTCTTGTTGCAGGTCATGTGGGCCTGCTGCAGCACGGCCTCGGCTTCCTTGCCGGTCAGGTTCTTCGGCCGCAGGTCGACCAGCATCACGTGGCTTTCGGTGCGGCCGCTGACGATGCGCAGCCCACGCTCGATCAGCGTGTCGGCGAGCACGACCGCGTTCTTCGCGACCTGCTGCTGGTAGGCCTTGAACTCGGGTGTCAGCGCCTCCTGGAACGCGACCGCCTTGGCGGCGATCACGTGCATCAGCGGGCCGCCCTGGATGCCGGGGAAGATCGCGCTGTTGATCTTCTTCGCGATGTCTTCGTTGTTCATCAGGATGATGCCGCCGCGCGGGCCGCGCAGGCTCTTGTGCGTGGTCGAGGTGACGACGTCGGCGTGCGGCACCGGGTTCGGGTAGACGCCCGCGGCGATCAAGCCCGCGTAGTGCGCCATGTCGACCATGAAGTAGGCACCGATGTCCTTCGCGACCTTGGCGAAGCGCGCGAAATCGATCCGCAGGCTGTAGGCGGACGCGCCCGCGATGATCAGCTTCGGCTTGTGTTCGTGCGCGGTGCGCTCCATCGCGTCATAGTCGATCGCCTCGGCTGCGGTCAGCCCGTAGCTGACCACCTTGAACCACTTGCCGCTCATGTTCAGCGCCATGCCGTGAGTCAGATGACCGCCTTCGGCCAGGCTCATGCCCATGATGGTGTCGCCGGGCTGCAGGAGACCGAAGAACACGCCCTGGTTGGCCTGCGAGCCCGAGTTCGGCTGCACGTTTGCGAATTGCGCGCCGAACAGCTGCTTGACGCGGTCGATCGCGAGCTGCTCGGCCATGTCGACGAACTCGCAGCCGCCGTAGTAGCGCCTGCCGGGATAGCCCTCGGCGTACTTGTTGGTGAGCTGCGTGCCTTGTGCCGCCATCACGGCCGGCGACGCATAGTTCTCGGAGGCGATCAGCTCGATGTGGTCTTCCTGGCGCTGGTTCTCGCGCTGGATGACCGACCAGAGCTCGGGGTCGACGTTGGCGATGGTGGATTGGGCGCGATCGAACATGGTGGAGATCCCCATTCAGCAGTTCTCCCCGCAGTCACCGGCGCGCACGTCGTCACGCAGGTGTTGGGGGCTGCCCAGGCGAACGGCGGAACGCAGCAGCGCTCATGCGCTTGTGCGGCCGCGCTTCCCGGTGGTCATCCACCTCAGGCTCCGGATTCGCGGCCGTGCGCCAAGGGGCGACAACGGGCCGGACGAGGGAGCCGCATCGCCAGTCGCGCGGCCCGACGAGTGTAGCGCGCCTGGCTGGCCCAGGGCTGCTCAGTGCCTCAGTGCAACAGCGCGATCTGCTCCGCGGCGTTCGCGTGCTCGGACCTCGCGGACGGGGCAGCAGCCGGGTCGTCCTTCGCCGCGGCCGACGGGGCGGCGGGTGTCGCCACCGGGACCGCGATCCGCAGCGGCACGCTCTTGCCGCTCGCCACCAGGCGAAGCGCCTGCTGTTCGCTCAGCACCTTGCTCGCGTAACCGCCGTCTTCGTTCAGGTTCGCGGCACCGACATAGAAGCGCAGCCCGGCCTCGAGACTGCCGGCGCGCGCGATGCATTCTTTCAGCACCTGCACGCCGACGCGCACGTTCGTCACCGGGTCGAACGCCGCATGGTTGCCGCCGAACGCCTCGTATTTGTCGTTGTGCACCTTGGTCATGACCTGCATCAGGCCCTGCGCGCCGACCGCGCTCTGCGCGAACGGGTTGAAGCTCGATTCGACCGCCATCACCGCGAGGATCAGCGTCGGGTCGAGCGCGGACTTGGCGCCGACCTCCCAGGCCTCCTGCACCAGCCGGCTCACCGGCTCGGGCGCCACGTGGTAGCGGCGCGCCAGCCACAGCGCGACGGCGGCCTGCTGACGGCTCAGTCCACGCGGGTCGGACGCGGTCGCGCGGGCGATCGCATCCGGCTCGCTCAGTTCCTCGGCCAGCGCGATGGCCGGGTCGAGGCGCGCTTCGTGGCGAGCCTGCAGCCAGCCGAACGCACGGGCTTCGATCTCGTGGCGCACATCCGAGCGGCCGGCAACGAACAGCACGCTCGCGGCCAGCAGGAAACCGAGCAGCGCCAGCGTGTTGTGGCTGACCTCGAGCATGCCGTGGCCGACGTCGCGCAGGAACACGCCGGTGGACTCGGCAACGGACTGGGCGGCGGCGCGCGCAAGCGCCACCGATCGCGACGCCACCTCCTGCGCCAGCGATGTCGATTGGCTATTCGCCATCTTTCTCTCCTTTGCGCCGCCGGGCCGTCCGGGCCGACTCAGCGAGTGGCGCTGAGTGCAACGAAGGGCGGCGGCGATCATTGTTGGCTGGTACGCTCGCTCGAATGACGGGACTGGATGCGAAGGCCAGCATGGCAACGGCCCGGTCGGCTCCCTCGGCATTCCCAACGATGCGAGGCTCGGGTTATCCCGTCCGGGTTTCAAGTTGGCGGAATCTATCAAGCGCCTTCATAACCAGTCAAGCCTTATAAATTGTTCTCTAATTACGATTTTGTATGAAATACCGTGACATGCGTGACTTTATGAACGCACTGGAACGGTGCGGCGAGTTGAGGCGGGTCGCGGAACCAGTCTCCACGCGGCTGGAAATGACAGCGGTCAGTGACTTCGTGCTGCGCAGAAACGGGCCAGCGTTGTGGTTCCAGCAGCCGGTGGGTTACAAATTTTCCGCCTTGACAAACCTGTTCGGCACGCCGAAACGGGTCGCCCTCGGGATGGGTGCGGACGACGTCTCGGAGCTTCGCGACATCGGTCGCCTGCTCGCAAGCCTCAAGGAACCCGAGCCGCCGAAGGGTCTGAAAGACGCTGGCAAGCTGCTTCAGATGGCCAAGGCGCTGTGGGACATGAAGCCCGCCTCGGTGCGCCATGCGCCCTGCCAGGAGGTCGTGCTGGAGGGTGCCGAGGTCGATCTCGGCCGTCTGCCGATCCAGCTTTGCTGGCCGGACGACGCCGGCCCGCTGATCACTTGGGGCCTCGTGATCACACGCGGGCCGCAGGGCGGCCCGGCGGCACGCGCGCGCCAGAACCTCGGCATCTACCGCCAGCAGGTGATCGCGAAGAACCGGGTCATCATGCGCTGGCTCGCACATCGCGGCGGCGCGCTCGACTTCCGCGACTTCGCGCTCGCGAAGCCCGGCCAGCCGTTCCCGATCGCGGTGGCGCTGGGCGCAGACCCGGCGACGATCCTCGGCGCCGTGACGCCGGTGCCCGATACGCTGTCCGAATATCAGTTCGCCGGGCTGCTGCGCGGCAGCCGCACCGAGGTGGTCGAGTCGGACGTCGGCGATGCCGGCGTGATGCTGCAGGTGCCGGCCAGCGCCGAGTTCGTGCTCGAGGGCCACATCCCGCCGGCCGAGCGCGGCTTCGAGGGCGTCAGCGAACACGGCGTCAAGCTCAAGGAGTTCAACGGCTACCTGCACGCGCTCGAGGGCCCGTTCGGCGACCACACCGGCTATTACAACGAGCAGGACTGGTTCCCGGTGTTCGAGATCACGCGGCTGACGCATCGGCGCGATCCGATCTACCACTCGACCTATACCGGCAAGCCACCCGACGAGCCGGCCGTGCTGGGCGTCGCGCTGAACGAGGTGTTCGTGCCGATCCTGCAGAAGCAGTTTCCGGAGATCGTCGACTTCTACCTGCCGCCCGAGGGCTGCAGCTACCGGATGGCGATCATCAGCATCAGGAAGAGCTACCCCGGCCATGCGAAGCGGCTCATGTTCGGGCTGTGGAGCTTCTTGCGGCAGTTCATGTACACGAAGTTCATCGTCGTGACCGACGACGACGTGAACATCCGCGACTGGCACGACGTGATCTGGGCGATCACCACCCGCGTCGACCCGGTGCGCGACACGACGCTGGTCGATCAGACGCCGATCGACTACCTCGATTTCGCGTCGCCCGTCAGCGGCCTCGGCGGCAAGATGGGGCTGGACGCGACCAGCAAGTGGCCCGGCGAAACCCAGCGCGAATGGGGGCGCACGATCCGCATGGATTCGGCGATCGAGGCGCGTGTCGCGGCGATCGTCGGCGGCATCATGGGTGCGGGCGAGATCACCAAAGCGGCCGGCTGACAAGAGGGCACATACACGGGCACGTCCGCAAGCGTGCAGGGCAAATCAACGCTTGAATCTGCGCGCTGCATGTCCTAAGTTTGATAGGCCTGCATGCAGGCAACCCAAGTGACGCAGTCGATGCGTCCAAGGGGCCCTGGACTTCATTCCTCCGGAGCTCCGAATGGTGGCGCAAGCCACCCGCCCCTCCCGCCGAAAGGTTGCGGAGGGGTTAGTTTTTTTGGGGCCCTGCCGTCAGGCAACGCCGAGCATCTTGCGGTTCGCCGCGGTATCTGCGCCGCCGGCGAAGTCGTCGAACGCACGTTCGGCGACGCGGATGATGTGGTCGGCGATGAAGACGGCGCCCTCGCGCGCGCCGTCTTCCGGGTGCTTCAGGCAGCACTCCCACTCGAGCACGGCCCAGCCTGGGTAGTCGTAGGCGGCGAGCTTGCTGAAGATCGCGCCGAAGTCGACCTGCCCGTCACCGAGCGAGCGGAACCGCCCGGCGCGCTGCAGCCACGGCTGGAAGCCGCCGTAGACGCCTTGCTTGCCGGTCGGGTTGAACTCGGCATCCTTGACGTGGAAGATCCTGATGCGCTCGTGGAAGAAGTCGATGTAGTCGAGGTACTTGAGCTGCTGCAGCACGAAATGGCTCGGGTCGTACAGCAGGCAGGCGCGCGGATGCTGGCCGACACGCTCGAGGAACATCTCGTAGGTCACGCCGTCGTGCAGATCCTCGCCGGGATGGATCTCGTAGCAGACGTCGACGCCGGCTGCATCGAACGCATCGAGGATGGGCCGCCAGCGTTTCGCCAATTCGTCGAACGCGGCGTCGATCAGACCGGGCGGGCGCGGCGGCCACGAGTAGAGATACGGCCAGGCGAGCGCGCCGGAGAACGTCGCATGCGCGGTCAGGCCGAGGTTCTTCGAGGCTTTGGCCGCGAGAAGCATCTGCTGCACCGCCCATTGCTGGCGCCGGGCCGGGTCGTTGCGCACCGCGGGTGCAGCGAAGCCATCGAAACCCGCGTCGTAGGCCGGATGCACCGCGACGAGCTGGCCCTGCAGATGGGTCGACAGCTCGGTGACGACGAGGCCGTGGCTCGCGAGGGTGCCCGTGACCTCGTCGCAGTAGGTTCGGCTTTCGGCGGCACGCTGCAGGTCGAACAGCCGCGAGTCCCAGCTCGGAATCTGCACGCCTTTGTAGCCCAGCCCGGCCGCCCAGGCGGCGATCGAATCGAGGCTGTTGAACGGCGCCGCGTCGCCGGCGAACTGGGCCAGGAAGATGGCCGGACCTTGGATGGTCTTCATGGGGCTCCTCAATCAGACACGCCGAGGTTCTCGATCATGCCGGCGCTCGCCGCGCTTGGGCTTGTCGCACTTGGCCCCGTGGCGGAACTCGTCTTCATAGGACCTCGATGTCGAGTTCGCTCACGCGCATCTGCATCCGCCCCTGCGCATCGGCGACGCCGCGGTTGTAGACGCTCGGGCCGACTTCCTCGAGCATGAAGTTCAGCAGGGCGCCGGCCTGGATGGTGCCGATGCTTTCTGCGCCGCTCAGCGCCTGCGGCCCTTGGCTGCCGGCGCTTGCGCGGCCTCGGCGCCGGCGCCCGAGCGCAGGCCTTCGGACATGCCGATCAGCACGCCGCTGACCAGCGCCGCATAGCCGTCGAGCAACGCCTGCGCGGTGCGCATGCCGGCGGCGCGGCCATCGCGCAGCGCGGTCTGCGCCTGGCCGAGCAGCTGCTCGACTGTCTGGCTCGCCTGCGCGCCGGTGTCGGTGCCTTTGATCTTCATCGCCTCGAGCACGTGGTCCCACGGCCCTTGCAGCGGGCCGGCGGCACCTTCTGCGGCCTTGCCGACGGTCTTGAAGAACATGTCCTCCATCTTTTCGATGTTCTCGAGCGCGTTCTTCAGCGGCTTCTCCTGCAGCGCCGCGCCCTGCGAGACGAACTGCTGCAGCGCCTTGTGGTTTGCCTCGACCGCCTGCAGCAGCGCGCCGTCCATGCCGGCGAGCGCCTTGGCAAGCAGCGCTTCGATGTCGACCGCCGGCGCGACGTTCTTCGCCGCGCCGGCGCTGGCCGCGTCGGTCACCGACGTCAGCACCTTCTTGATGTTGCTCATCGTCAGCTCGCGGCCCTGCAGGGCCTTCAGCGTCGCCTCGCCGACGGCCTTGCGCAGCGTATCGCCCTGCTTGGCGGTTGCTTGCGAGAACATCTGGATCAGTGCGTCCTGATCGATGCCGGCTTTGATCATCGTGGTCTCCTCGTTGTTGTCTGGCTGTGAATGTGCAGGGGCAGAGGCGACACACCCCGTCACTGCATGTGCTGGCCGCCGTTGATCGCGATGTTCGCGCCGGTCACGAACGCGGCCTCTTCCGAGGCGAGGTAGATCACGAGCCCGGCCACTTCTTCGGGGCGACCGAGCCTGCCGACCGGGATCTGCGGCAGGATCTTCGTGTTCAGCACGTCCTCGGGGATCGCGGTGACCATCTTCGTGCCGATGTAGCCCGGCGAGATCGTGTTGACCGTCACGCCCTTGCGCGCGACCTCAAGCGCCAGCGCCTTCGTGAAGCCGTGCACCCCGGCCTTCGCGGCCGAGTAGTTGGTCTGCCCGAACGCGCCCTTGCTGCCGTTGACCGACGAGACGTTGATGATGCGGCCCCAGCCGCGCTCGACCATGCCGTCGGCGACCTGCTTGGTCATGTTGAACAGGCTGTCGAGGTTGGTGCGCAGCACCGCGTCCCAATTGACCTTGTCCATCTTCTTGAAGGTCATGTCGCGGGTGATGCCGGCGTTGTTGACCAGCACGTCGACCGCACCGATCTTGTCCTGAACGCCGGCCACTGCCTTGGCGCAGGACTCGATGTCGGCCACGTCGCACGGCACCGCGAACATCTCGTAGCCGCGGCCCTTCATGTCGGCCAGCCACTCGTCGTGCTTGGTATTGCCGGGCGAGTAGGTCACGACCACCTTGTAGCCGGCATCGGCCATCTTGGTCGAGATGGTCTCGCCCAGGCCGCCCATCCCCCCGGTCACCAGAACCACCCGTTGCTTCGCTGCCATGTCCGTCTCCTCTCCGATGTGAACGACTTGCGGTGAAAAAATCGGTGTGCGCAACGGCCGATGAACGGCTAATGGGCCGCCCTTGCCGGCATGTGCGCTTCGGTCTGGTCGAGCTCGGCCTCGGGCTCATCGGACTCGACGCCGCTCGCGTTGTCGAGCTCGCGCTTGAGGCGCGCCGAGTCGAGGTCGCCGGTCCAGCGCGCGACCACGAGGGTGGCGACGCCGTTGCCGATCAGGTTGGTCAACGCACGCGCTTCCGACATGAAGCGGTCGATGCCGAGAATCAGTGCAAGCCCCGCGACCGGCACGTTGCCCACGGCCGAGAGCGTTGCCGCGAGCACGATGAAGCCGCTGCCGGTCACGCCGGCTGCGCCCTTGGAGGTCAGCAGCAGCACGAGCAGCAGCGTGATCTGGTGCGTGATGTCCAGCGGCGTGTTGGTCGCCTGCGCGATGAACACGGCGGCCATCGTCAGGTAGATCGAGGTGCCGTCGAGGTTGAACGAATAGCCGGTCGGGATCACCAGGCCGACGACCGATTTCTTCGCACCCAGGTTCTCCATCTTCGCCATCATGCGCGGCAGCACCGACTCGCTCGACGAGGTGCCCAGCACGATCAGCAGCTCTTCCTTGATGTACTTGATGAACTTCCAGACCGAGAAGCCGTTGAAGCGCGCGATCAGCCCGAGCACGATGAAGATGAAGACGAGGCAGGTCGCGTAGAACGTGCCCATCAGCTTGCCGAGCGAGAACAGCGAGCCGATGCCGTATTTGCCGATCGTGAACGCCATCGCGCCGAACGCGCCGAGCGGTGCGACCTTCATGATGTAGCCGACGATGCTGAACAGCACGTGCGAGAACTTCTCGATGAAGTCGAACACCGGCGTGCCGCGCCCGCCGAAGCGGTGCAGCGCAAAGCCGAACAGCACGGCGAAGAGCAGCACCTGCAGGATCTCGCCCTTCGCGAACGCATCGACGATCGTGCTCGGGATCACGTTGAGCAGGAACTCGACCGTGCCCTGCATCTTGCCGGGCCCGGTGTAGGCGGAGATGCTCTTCGTGTCGATCGTCTTCGCGTCGACGTTCATGCCGACGCCGGGCTGCACGAGGTTGACGATCACCAGCCCGACGATCAGTGCGATCGAGCTGACGATCTCGAAGTACAGAAGCGCGAGGCCGCCGGTCTTGCCGACCTTCTTCATGTCCTCCATGCCGGCGATGCCGACGACGACGGTGCAGAAGATGATCGGCGCGATCATCATCTTGATCAGCTTGATGAAGCCGTCGCCGAGCGGCTTCATCGCCTCGCC
>Ga0207684_10000870_pt1 | contig 34476 bp, 33 predicted proteins | sample KBSK5501metaG_FD_184342 | JGI IMG/M metagenome (GOLD analysis project Ga0207684, IMG submission 184342) | Corn, switchgrass and miscanthus rhizosphere microbial communities from Kellogg Biological Station, Michigan, USA - KBS K5-50-1 metaG... | ecosystem: Host-associated > Plants > Roots >... | reverse complement strand
GGCTCGATATACCGAAGCAGTCTGCCGGCTGTGCCGCCGCGAGGGCGCCAAGCTCTACCTGAAGGGCAGCCGCTGCTATACCAAGAAGTGCGCCTTCGAGCGCCGGCCGTCCCCGCCCGGCCAGCATGGCGTCCGCCGTCGCAAGGTCGGTGACTACGGCCTGCAGCTCCGCGAGAAGCAGAAGGTCCGACGCGTCTACGGCGTCCTCGAGCGGCAGTTCCGCAATTACTTCGACACCGCCGAGAACCGCCCGGGCGTGACCGGCGAGAGCCTCCTCCGCTCCCTCGAGCTGCGCTTCGACAACGTCGTCTACCGGATGGGCTTCGCGAGCTCGCGGTCCCAGGCCCGCCAGCTCGTCGGCCACGGCCATTTCGCCGTCAATGGCGTCACGACCAACATTCCCTCGTACCAGCTCAAGCCCGGCGACCTGATCGAGGTTCGCGAGAACCGCAAGGCCCGTGAGCCGTTCAAGCTGGCCAAGGAGACGCTCCGCTCGCACCAGGCGCCGGAGTGGCTGTCGATCGACGCCGCCAAACTCTCGGGGTCGGTCGCCGACCTGCCCCGCCGCGACCAGATGCCGCTCGACCTGAACGAGCAGCTCGTGGTCGAGTACTACTCGAGGTAACTGAGCCTTCATGATCGAACTCGAGAACCCGCAGATCGAACCCGTCGAGGAAGCCGGGACATACGCCAAGTACGAGGCCGGCCCGCTCCAGGCCGGCTACGGCGTCACGCTCGGCAACGCCCTCCGCCGCGTCCTCCTCTCGTCGCTGGACGGCGCGGCCGTCACGAGCATCCAGATCCGGGACGTCTACCAGGAGTTCTCGACGATTCCGGGCGTCAAGGAAGACGTCACCCAGATCGTCCTGAACGTCAAGAAGCTCCGCCTCAAGAGCTTCGCGACGCACCCCGTTCAGCTACGCCTGATCAAGAGCGGCGCCGGCCAGGTGACCGCGGCAGACATCGCGGAATCGGCCGACGTCGAGATCATCAACCCCGAGCTCGTTCTGATGACGCTCGACACCGACGACGTGACGATCGAGATGGACCTGACGGTCGAGCGTGGCGTCGGCTATCTCGGGGCCGAGCGGAGCGAGCAGCTCCCGATCGGGGTGATCGCGATCGACGCGATCTTCACCCCGGTCCGCAAGGTCAACTACTGGGTCGAGGGCATGCGGGTCGGTCAGATGACCAACTACGACAAGCTCACGATCGAGATCGAGACCGACGGCGCGATCACGCCGGAGGAGGCCCTCAGCCGGTCGGCCGAGATCCTCGTCAACCAGTTCCGGCCGTTCGTCACGATCGGGATGGCGGCCGCGGTCGGCGAGCAGGCGGCGACCGGTCTCGCCCAGCTCCCCCCGAACATGCTCGACATGCCGATCGAGGAGCTGGACCTGCCCATGCGGGCCTACAACTCCCTGAAGCGGAACAACATCGTCAAGGTCGGCCAGCTGCTCCAGCTCAAGGACGACGACCTCCTCCGGATGCGCAACTTCGGCAAGAAGTCGCTCGACGAGATGAAGGAACGCCTCCGGATGCGGGGCTTCATCATCCCCGAGACCGAGTCCGACGGCCTGGAGGACGTGGCGTTCGAAGACGACGCGGACGACGGGGACGACAGCTGACATGGCTCATCGGATCGGCGGACGCAAGCTCAGCCGGACGCAGGGCCCGCGTCTTGCCCTCTTCAAGAACATGACGGTGTCGATCCTCCGCTACGAGCGTGTCCAGACGACCGAGGCCAAGGCCAAGGAGATCCAGGGCCGCGTCGAGCGGATGATCACGCTGGCCAAGCGCAACGACCTCACGGCCCGCCGGGCCGTCGTGGCCGCCTTTCCGAACGAGCCGCTCGTTGTGACCAAGCTGTTCGACGAGATCGCCCCGAAATACGCCGATCGGACCTCTGGCTACACCCGGATCGTGAAGATCGGCTTGCGTCGGGGCGACGCGGCCCCGATCGTCCAGATCGAGCTCGTCTAACCACTGAGCAAGAAACCAGGGGCCCGAGAGGGCACCCCCGAGGCGACGGCCGCTCACCGGTATCGCGCCCGGGTTGAATATGACGGGACGGACTTCGCCGGCTTCCAGGCCCAACGGCCCGGGGTCCGGACGGTCCAGGGGGAACTCGAAGCCGCGCTGGCTCGCCTCGGGAACGGGGTTCGCCAGCCGGTCGACGGGGCCGGCCGCACGGACGCCGGAGTGCACGCGCTCGGTCAGGTGATCGCTTTCACCTTCATCGGGCGCCTGACCGCTCCGAGGCTCGAGGGGGCACTCAACGGCCAGCTCCCGCCGGACATCGCGGTTCGCGATCTCCGGGCGGTGTCACCGGAGTTCCAACCCCGTCGCGCGGCGCGGTACCGGGAATACCGCTACACCGTCTGGAACGGGCCGCGCAGTCCGCTTCACGAGCGTCACGCGCTCGGGATCCGGGCCCCGCTCGACGTCATCGCGATGGCACGAGCCGGGCAGGCCTTCATCGGCCCGCACGACTTCAGCGCCTTCGGGGTGGTGGTCGGGGGCCGCTCGCCGGTCCGGAACGTGCAGTCGGTCCGGATCGGGAGGAAGGGGCAGGTCGTGACGATCGACGTCAGGGCCAACGCCTTCCTCCGGGGAATGGTCCGCCGGATGGTGGCCGTTCTCATCGAGGTCGGCCACGGGAAGATGACCGAGACAGAGGTCCGGGCGGCAATCGCCGCGAGGACACCGGCTCGCAACGGGGTTTCGGCCCCGGCTCGCGGGCTCTGCCTCCGGCGAGTCGTCCTCGGACGGCGGCAGGAGACGGAAACGACAGACGGAGACGACTGAGGAACGATGAGCACGAAGACCTACACGGTCCGCGAGAGCGAGATCGAGCGCCGCTGGTACGTCGTCGACGCGGCGGACGAGACGCTCGGCCGCCTCGCCTCGCGCATCGCCCGCGTGCTCGAGGGCAAGCACAAGCCGACGTACGCGCCCAACCTCGATTCTGGGGACCACGTGATCGTCCTGAACGCCGGTCGGATCGCCGTGACGAGCAACAAGCGCGAGACGAAGCTCTATATCCGCCACAGCGGCCACCCCCAGGGTTACAAGGAGGAGACCCTCGGGCACCTCCTCGAGCGTCGCCCGGAGGAGGTCATCCGGCGGGCCGTCAAGGGGATGCTTCCCCGCAACCGGCTCGGTGTGCAACAGCTCCGCAAGCTCAAGGTCTACGCCGGCACCGATCACCCGCATCAGGCCCAGCGGCCTGAGCCGCTCGCCTGACGAGGAGCATCCGATGACTGCAGCCCCCGCCTTCTTCTCCGGAACCGGTCGCCGCAAGACGGCGATCGCCCGCGTCCGCCTCCTGCCTGGTGAAGGCGAGATCGTGGTCAATGGCCGTTCCCTCGAGGAGCATTTCGGCAACGCGGTGAACGAATCCGACGTCCGGATGCCGTTCCGGGTGACCGGGACCGAGGGTCACTACAACGCGATGGTCAAGGTCGAGGGCGGCGGCGTCACGGGCCAGGCCGGCGCGATCCGTCACGGCATCGCGCGGGCGCTCCTCGAGGTGGACGAGGCCACGAACCGCCTGCCGCTTCGCCAGGCCGGTCTGCTGACCCGCGATCCGCGGATGAAGGAGCGCAAGAAGTACGGGCTGAAGCGAGCCCGGAAGGCGCCGCAGTACACCAAGCGCTAGCTCCTGGCCCCGCGCGGGCTGGATAGGCCTCGTCTCGGGGTTCCGCGCTCGCGCGCTCAGATCAGGCCACATTCTCGCTGGAGGACCCTTCGGTCCGGTCGCAGGCCCTCGCTCCTGCGATCCGAGGCAAAATGTTGCCGCGGAAGGCTAATGGCGGATGCTCGCGCGTTCTTCTGAGCCGCCGGAGACAGCCGAACCGGACCCAAGGGTCTGGGGATGGGAATTTGGCCCGAATGAGGGGCGGATGGTGGGTCACGAGGTCGTCGGTGCGGAGTCGGGCTCGGACCTCGGGCCGATGGCGTCGCGGAGCTCCGCCTCGAACCTCGGGGGGCCTCCCACCGGCTAGCATTGCGGCGTGAGCACCACCGTCCCCGCTACGAGCCTCCGCGGGCGCGACCTCCTGTCGGTCGCCGACCTGTCCGCGGCGGAGGTCGGGCGGATCTTCGATCGGGCGATCGAGCTCAAGGTGGAGGATCACGCCCGCCGGACGACGGGTGCCGCGGTGGCGACGCCGCTGGCCGGGCGGACGCTGGCGATGCTGTTCCAGAAGCCCAGTCTCCGGACCCGCGTGACGTTCGAGGCCGGAATGAACCAGCTCGGCGGCCACGCGGTGTACCTGACAGAGGACGTCGTGATGGGCGCCCGCGAGAGCGTCCGCGATGTCGCCCGCAACCTCGAACGGTTCGTCGATGCGATCGTCGCCCGGACCGGACCCCACGAGGTCGTTGTCGAGCTGGCGGCCCAGTCCTCGGTCCCGGTGATCAACGGCCTCACCCTCCGCGAGCATCCGTGCCAGGCGCTTGCGGACCTCTTCACGATGCGGGAACGGTTCGGCGACCTTCGTGGCCGCGTCCTCGCGTTCGTCGGCGACGGCAACAACGTCTACCACTCCCTCGCGCTGCTCGGTGCGATGCTCGGGCTCGAGGTGCGGCTCGCCCACCCGCCCGAGTACGGCCCGAACGCCCGGATCGTCGAGCTGGCGACGCAGTTCGCAGCCGCGACGGGTGGCCGGCTCGTCTTCGATCAGGACCCGCGCACGATGGTTCGTGGCGCAGACGTGGTGTACACGGATTCCTGGACCTCGATGGGCCAGGAGGCGGAGGCGGAGGCGCGGCGCGACGCGTTCACGAGGTACCGCGTCGATGACGCGCTGCTCGAGGCCGCCGGACCGGCTGCTGTGGTGATGCACTGCCTGCCGGCCCATCGCGGCGAGGAGATCACCTCGTCGGTCATGGACGGTCCGCGAAGCATCATCTGGGACCAGTCCGAGAACCGGCTCCACGTCCAGAAGGCCCTGCTCGTGGAGGTCCTGGCCGGATGAGCAGCTCGCAGCGCGGCACCGGTCGGCGCGCACCCCGACCGGGCGGGGCGACGGCCAACGGGTCCCTGTACGAGCGCTACAAGGATGCCCTCCGGCGCGGCCACGTCGCCGCGCTTCGGAGTCGCAACGAAGCGGCCGTCGACGCCTACGGTGAGGCGGCCTTGATCGCGCCGGACCGCGCCCTGCCGCACGCGAGCATCGGCGGGATCCTCGTCAAGATGGGGCGGCTCGACGACGCCGTCGCGGCCTACGATCGAGCGCTGGCGCTCGCTCCGCGAGACGAGACGGCGCTCCGCGGCATGGCCGATGTGCACGTCCGGGCCGGGCGGCGGGCCGCCGCCGCGGACATCCTCGATCGCCTGGCCGACAGCCTGAATGGGGCCGGCCGTCTGGCCGATGCGACGGATGCGGCCCGACGCGCTCTCGAGCTGGCGGAGTCGCGCGAGCGACGGACCCAGGTCGAAGCATTCGCCACCCGGCTGCGGAGCACATCGAGCGGCGATGAGACCGCCCAACGCGCGCTCGACCAGGCCCTGCGGCTGCTCGAGCTACCGGTGGTGGAGGGGGCGGTCGAGTCGGAGGCCGATGAGGCGGTCACGACGCCCGTCGCGGTCGATACCGAGTCCGTTGCTGAGGCCGACAGCCCGCGGGCGCTCGCCGCCGAGCCGCCGGCGTCGGACGCCGGTCCCGATCCCGTGACGACGGCCGTAGACGACCGACGCGCCGAGGAAGGTCCAACGCCCGAGCCCGCACAGGAGCTCGAGTCTCTCGAGCCCGCCCAGCCCGCCGAGCCTGCTGCGCCCGAGCCTGAGCCAGAACCAGAGCCCGAGCCGGAGCCCATTCAGGAGCCGGCCGGCCTCGGGATCGCGCTCGGAGCCGCCGCCGAGGCCGCGCTCTACGCGGGCGAACTCGCGGCCGCGCATGACGGGCTGCTTGCCGCGGCCCGGGCCCATCGCCGGGCCGGCCGTGTGTCGGCGGCGGTCGACGCGTGCTACCTCGCCATCGGCATCGCACCGTCGGACCCGGATCTCCACCTCCTGCTGACCGAGCTCTACCTCGATCGAGGCTGGCGCGGGCAGGCCGTCGAGAAGCTCCTCCTGCTCGGGCGGCTGGCCGACCTCGACGGCGACACGGCCGTCCAGGAGCGCCTCTGTGCACTGGTCTCGGCCCGCCTCGCCGACGAGCCGCGCGTCGCCGAGCTCTGCGCCTGAGAGCCTCCGTCCACGATCCGGGCCCGAGCGCCCGATGTAGACTTCACGAACGATGCCGCAGCCAATCGCGTCGATCGTCAGTCAGATCGACCTGACCTCGCTGGTCGACATCGGGATCACGGCGCTCTTGATCTACTGGCTGTTCAGCCTGATCCGGGGAACCCGCGCCGTCAGCCTCGTGATCGGCGTCAGTGTCCTCTTCGCGGTGTATGCGGCGGCGCGCGCGTTCGACCTGCGCCTGCTGACCCAGATCCTCCAGACGCTCGCGGTCGTGGGCCTGTTCGCCCTCGTCGTCGTCTTCCAACCCGAGCTCCGCCGCGCGCTCGAGCGGATCGGCCGCGTCGGGTCGTTCAACTGGCTCTTCTCCCCGTCGGAGCAGCGGACCGTCGACCATGTCGCGGCCGAGGTTGCCAGGGCCGCGTCACTCCTGTCCGCCGACGGCCATGGCGCCCTGATCGTGCTCGAGCGCGACACCGGCCTCGAGGAGGTCGCGGAGACCGGGGTCATGCTCCATGCCGATATCAGCGCCGATCTCCTGCGCACGATCTTCGCCCCGCGGACACCGCTCCACGATGGCGCTGTCATCATCCGGGACGAGACGATCCTGGCAGCCGGCGCCCTGCTTCCGCTGGCCGAGATGACGGTCCACACCGAGCGCTTCGGGACGCGCCATCGGGCCGCCCTCGGGATCACCGAGCAGACCGACTGCGTGGTCGTGGTCGTCTCCGAGGAGAACAGCCAGGTCAGCCTCGTCGAACGGGCGCGGATCGTCCGGAACCTGAACGAGCCGCAGCTGGCGAAGGCGATCAAGGCACTCCTCTCGCCGACCGACGGCCGCGGGCCGTTCGGCCGGCGGGTCCTGTCGGATTCGGCCACCGGAGGACGAGCGCCGAGGCTGTCCGACCTCGGCCGGCTCGTCGGGCGCGGCCGGCCGCGACGCGCGCCGCCGCCGATGCGGGCCGACGACGACCCGGCCACCGTCCGCGCGCCCCGATGAGCCGTCTCCTCGGGGCGCTCGTCTACAACTGGCCGCTCAAGGTCATGGCGCTGGCGCTGGCGTTCCTGCTCTACGCCGGCCTCGTCGTCTCGCAGAACGCGCAGAGCCGTCCGGTCAGCGTCCAGATCCAGGGGTTGAACCAGCCGGCGGGCACGATCCTCATCGGGACGCTTCCCGAGGTCAGCGAGGTCCGCTACTTCGTGACGGACCAGTCGAACGTCACGATCTCCTCCGCCAATTTCAGCGCGCACGTCGATCTCGCGCAGGTCCAGCCCGGCCCACAGAGCCAGTCCGTCCGGGTCGCCGTCGAGTCGGCCGACCCGCGGATCCAGGTGCTGTCCGCCACGCCCGCCTTCGTGACCGTGAGGCTCGAGAAGGTCGAGCCGAAGGACGTGCCGGTCGTGATCGTCCCCGGACCGCTGCCGGATGGCCTCGACATCAAGCCGCCGCAGCAGTCGATCCGGACGGCCACGGTCCGTGGCGCCGAATCGGACATCGCCCGGGTGACCCAGGTCCGGGCGATCGTCCCGGTCGACACGTCCGGCATCGACATCGACCGCGACTTCCCGTTGTCGCCCGTCGACGAGCTCGGCGAGCCCGTGCGCGGCGTTGATGTCGAACCGTCCACGGTCCGGGTCACGATGGTCGTGTTCAAGGACCGGACGACGGCCACCGTCCCGATCGTACCGGCGATCGTCGGCAATCTCGGCGAGGGCTTCGAGGTCGCCCGGGTGAGCCTGTCGGTGCCGGTCGTCTCGCTCGAAGGCGACGCCGCGGATCTTGCCGACATCACGACCGCCAACACGGTCGCGATCTCGATCGAGGGTCGCACCACGGACCTCGACACGACGGTCTCGTTCGACCTGCCACAGGGGGTGACCGCGATCGCTCCGCCGCAGGTCCGGGTCCACGTCTTCGTCCGGGCGGTGACCGCGACCCGGACGTTCAACGCGGGGATCGTGATCAGTGGACGACGGGCCGATCGGACCTATGGCCTCTCGCTCGATCAGGCCCTTCTCACGATCGGCGGCTCACCGGCCGACCTCGATCGGTTGAGCGGCGCCACTCTCGTGGTTTCGGCCGAAGTCGCCGATCTCGACATCGGCTCGCACCAGGTGACGCTGACGATCTCTGTCCAGGCCGGCCTGAGCGTCATCAGCATCAGCCCCCCTGTCGTGACGGTGACCGTCGGCGCCCCCCCGGGGCCGACGCCCTCCGGGGCGGCGGGCGGCTGACATGGCCCGCCTGTTCGGGACCGACGGCATCCGCGGCGTCGCCAACGTCGAGCTCAAGCCGACGCTGGCCTACGCCCTCGGCCGGGCGACGGCCCACCGGCTGGTCGGACAGGGCGGCCAGCTCGTCGTCGGCCAGGACACGCGCCGCTCAGGCGACATGTTCGTCTCCGCGATCGCGGCCGGCGCGACGAGCCTCGGAGCCGACGTCCGGATCGCCGGCTGCGTCCCGACACCGGCCCTCGCCTTCCTCGCCGGAACCGGCGACTTTGCGGCCGGGATCATGGTCTCGGCGTCGCACAACCCGGCCGACGACAACGGACTCAAGGTCCTCGATCGGCACGGACTCAAGCTCGACGATTCCATCGAGGAGGAGATCGAGCAGCTGATCTGGCGGACCGAAGAGCTCGGCTCGGTCGGCAACGCCGACATCGGGCGGGCGGTCGTCGACCCCGGCCTGCTCGATCGCTACCGGGAGCATCGGATCGGGCTGGCCGGCGCGATTCGGGGTGGTGGCCTGCGGATCGTCCTCGACTGCGCGAACGGCTCGGGCGGCGTCGTCGGCCCCGAGATCCTGGCCGCGACCGGAGCGAGCGTCGAGGTCATCCACAACGCGCCCGACGGGATCAACATCAACGTCGCCTCGGGGGCCACGTCGCCCGGATCGCTGGCGCGAGCGGTCCGCGAGCGGGGCGCCGATGTCGGGTTCGCTCTCGACGGCGACGCCGACCGGCTGATCGCGGTCGACGCGAGCGGGACCGTCGTCGACGGCGACCAGGTCCTCGGGATCCTCGCCCTCGACCGGCTGGAGCGGGGCGTTCTGCCCGAGGGCGCGCTGGTCGTGTCGGTCCTGTCGAACGGCGGTCTCCAGGCAGCGGTCGAGGCGGCCGGCGGCCAGGTCATCCGGACCCCCGTCGGCGACAAGTACATCCTCGAGGGCATGCAGGTGTCGGGGGCGGGGCTCGGCGGCGAAAAGAGCGGCCACGTCATCATCCTCGAGCACACGACGTCGGGCGACGGGATCGTGACCGCGCTGGAGGTCCTCCGGGTGATGACCAGGGCGGGCCGACCCCTGGCCGAGCTCGCCGCCCGGATCCCGATGCTGCCCCAGCAGCAACGCGCGGTGACCGCCCGTCACAAGGACCAATGGGAGGGCGATCGGGCGATCCTGCGGGCCATCCGCGACGCCGAGGTCCGGCTCGGAGACGGCGGCCGGGTGCTCGTCCGGCCGTCCGGCACGGAACCGGCGCTGCGGGTGATGATCGAGGGTCGCGACGCCGCTCTCGTGGCCGAGCTGGCCGACGCGATCGCGACGCTGGCGGGAGAGCGTCTAAACTGAGCCCCGGCGCCGGGCGCGGCGCCGGACGGCTCACGCGGGCGCCTCCGACGACGGCCCGGACGCCGCAACCAGAACGAGGCCCGACGGTCGCTGCCGCGGGACGCCGAGGAGATCAGCGACATGTGCGGAATCGTCGGGTACACCGGTCCCCGCGAAGCGGGCCCGATCCTGATCGAGGGCCTCCAGAGGCTCGAGTACCGCGGCTACGACTCGGCCGGGATCGCCCTCGTCGACGAGGACGGCGACCTGTTCGTCGAGAAGAAGGCGGGCAAGCTCGCCAACCTCCGGACCGCGATCGCCGACCGAACCCCTCACGCGGCGATCGGCCTCGCCCACACCCGCTGGGCGACCCACGGTCGCCCGAACGATCTCAACGCCCATCCTCACCAGGACTGCACCGGCGACATCACCGTCATCCACAACGGGATCATCGAGAACTTCAGCGAGCTTCGCGACGGGCTGGCAGCGCGCGGCCACACGCTGACCTCCGATACGGACACCGAGGCCATCGCTCACCTCGTCGAGGAGGCCTACGCAGGCGATCTCGGGGACGCCGTCCGCGCAACGATTCGCCAGCTCGACGGCGCCTACGCCCTCGTCGTCATGCACCGGGGCGAGGTCAGCCGCCTCGTCGGCGCCCGTCAGGACGTGCCGCTCGTCGTCGGTCGGCACGGCGAGGAGAGCTTCATCGCCAGCGACGTGGCTGCGATCCTGGCCCACACGAACCGGATCATCTTCCTCGAGGACGGCGACGTCGCCGACGTGCTTCCGAGCGGGGTGGTCATCACCGACGTCGCGGGTGGGATCCAGGAGCGGGCGGAGACGCTGATCGACTGGACCCCGGAAGCCGCCGAGAAAAGCGGCTTCGACCACTTCATGCTCAAGGAGATCCACGAGCAGCCGACGGCGCTCCGCCAATGCATCGCTGGCCGGGTGACCCGCGACGGTCACGTCCGATTGGCGGAGATCGATGGCCTGGCCGAGCAGATCCGGGCGGCCACGCGGGTCGAGCTCGTGGCCTGCGGCAGCGCCTACTACGCGGCGCTCGTGGGCGCTGCCGCGATCGAGGAGTGGACCGGGATCCCGGCCCGGGCGACCGTCGGCTCGGAATTCCGGTACAGCCCGCCGCCGCTGGACCCGCGGACCCTCGTCATCGCGGTCACCCAGTCGGGCGAGACGGCCGACACGATCGCGCCGACCCGCCATGCGCGCGAGCAGGGCTGTCCGATCGTCGCGGTGACGAACACCGTCGGCTCGGCGATCACTCGCGAAGCGGACGCGGTCGTCTTCCTCCAGGCCGGCCCGGAGATCGCGGTCGCCGCGTCCAAGACGTTCACCACCCAGGTCACGACCCTCGTCATCCTCGCCGCCGCGATCGCCCGGACCCGCGGGACGCTGGAGGATGCCGCCGAGCGAGAGCTGGCCGACGCCCTGCACGCGTTGCCGGCCGCCGCCCAGCGTGCGATCGACGAGGCGGAGCCGGGTGCCCCGGCGATCGCCCGTCGCTACGTCAACTCGCGCGGATTCATGTTCGTCGGGCGGGGGTACGCGATGCCCACGGCGCTCGAGGGCGCCCTCAAGCTCAAGGAGGTCAGCTACGTCCACGCCGAGGGGTACGCGGCGGGCGAGCTCAAGCACGGCCCGATCTCGCTGCTCGACGCGGAATACCCGCTCGTCGCGGTGGCGACCCGGTCGCGGGTCTACGACAAGCTGATCAGCAACGTCATGGAGGGCCGCGCCCGCGACGCCCGGGTCCTGGCCGTGGCGACCGAGGGCGACGAGCAGATCGCCCGCTACGCCGACGACGTCTGGTACGTCCCCGCCACCCACGAGGTCCTCGGTCCAGTCATCGGCATCATCCCGCTCCAACTGTTCGCCTACCACGTGGCGGTGGCCCGCGGGACCGACGTCGACCAGCCACGCAACCTGGCCAAGTCGGTCACGGTCGAGTAGGGCTATCCTCGGACCGATGGCGTCGCGGAGCTCCGCCTCGGACCTCGGAGAGCGAGATGCAGTTGCCTGCTGAGGTTGCCGGTTCGATCAGTGAGCTCGGGATCGACATCATCAAGGTCGAGCGGATCCGGGCCTCGATCGAGCGGTTCGGCGAGCGCTTCTCGAAGCGGGTCCTCACGACCAACGAGCAACGCTACGTCCGGATGCGGCCCGAGACATTCGCCGGTCGCTGGGCGGCGAAGGAGGCGGTGTCGAAGGTCCTCGGCCTGGGCGTCCGCGGCATCGGCTGGCGGGACATCGAGGTCGAGCGGCTGCCGACCGGACAGCCCGCCGTCCGGCTGCACGGCCGGGCCGCCGCCCGCGCCGAGCAGCTCGGGATGGAGCGGATCGCGCTGTCGATCAGCCACGAATCCGACTACGCGGTCGCGATCGCGTTCGGCATTCGGACGGCCGGCGGGCGCTACGTCTTTCCGCTCGACATCGAGGAGCGGCTCGACGATCGCGAGCGGCGCCTCCTCGCCCGGATGGAGCGCCTCCGCGAGCTCCATGAGGCCAACGCCGCCCGCGACGAACTGACGCCGGCAGGCGAGGCGAAGGGCATGGAGCCATGACCGGGCGGGGCCGGCTGGGGTTCACCCGCCTCGATGGCTCGAGCGTCGCCGAAGCGGAGGCTGTGGCACCACCGGTCGAGGGCGCCGAGATTCTCGACGACACGATCGCCTCGGCGTTGCTGCCGGCTCGCGACAAGCGCGGGCACAAGGGAGCGTTCGGGAAGCTGCTCGTGCTCGCCGGCTCGCTCGACTACGCCGGCGCCGCGCTCCTCGTCTGTCGGGCGGCCGGCCGTGCCGGAGCAGGGCTGGTGACGCTCGCGGTCCCGGAATCGCTGCAGCCCCTGTTCGCGGCCAAGGTCGTCGAAGCCACGACGATGGGCCTGCCGGAAGACGACGTCGAGGAGATCGATCCGGAGCCCGCCCTGGCCCGGATCCTCGATCACGACCACGATGCGATCGTCATCGGCCCGGGTCTCCGGCCCGGCCTCGCGACGGCGGAGCTCGTCCGGATGCTGCTGACGACCGGCGACGACACCGGCGCGGCGCCGATCGTCCTCGACGCGGAGGCCCTCCGGTCGCTCGCCACCCTCGAGAACTGGTGGGAGGGGGACCGCCGCCCAGGCGTGCTCACGCCCCACGCGGGCGAGTTCGCTCGCCTCCGCGCCGGCAGTGGCCGCGATCCCGAGGGGGACGGCGACCTTGCCGGTGACGACGCCGCGCGCGCCACGGCTGCCCGCGACGCCGCCACGGCATGGCATCAAGTGGTCGTCCTCAAGGGCGCGAAGACCGTGATCGCGGCGCCCGACGGTCGGGTGGCCGTGGCGCCGTTCGAGAACCCGGCTCTGGCATCGGGGGGCACGGGCGACGTCCTGGCCGGCACGATCGGTTCGCTGCTCGCTCAGCATCTGGCTCCGTACGATGCCGCTCGGCTGGGGGTCTATCTCCACGGCCTGGCGGGCGATACCGTCCGCGACCGGCTCGGCGACGCGGGCCTGCTCGCCTCGGACCTTGCGGATCCGATCGCTCTCGCCCGAAAGCGGCTGGCCGGGATCGCCGAGCGGCGGAAAGCCGGCGGTCGACTCGGGTTCGGTGTCCGTCCGCCGGGATCCGGCGGGTCCGCCCAGCCCGACGCGCCGGTCGCCCCGGATCCGGAGCCGACCGACGGCGTCGCCGGACCGTGACCGACGAGCCAACGGGGCCGAGCGCGCCAAACGAACCGGCCGCCACGATTGACGGTCGAATGCCGATCGAGGACCCGCTGACCGGGCGCGCGCCGATCGAGGCGCGACTGGCCAGGGCCGGGCTCCCCCTGCTGGGCCGAACGGCCTGGATCGAGATCGACACCGCGGCACTCGCCGCGAATCTGGCGGTCCTCCGTCGGATGGCCGGGGCCGGGGTCGCGATCCTGCCGGTCGTCAAGGCCGATGCATACGGTCATGGCATGGTCCCGGTCGCCCGAACGCTCACGGCTGCCGGCGCCGACGGGCTCTGCGTCGCGACCCTCGACGAGGCGATCGTCCTCGATGACAGCGGGTTGGACGCGCCGCTGCTGGTGCTCTACCCGATTCCGGCGAGCGGCGTCGTGGAAGCGGCGCGACGGGGGATCGGGATCGCGGGCGGCACGGGCGGCGCCCTCGAGGACCTGCTCGGCACGGCGACGACGGCGGGCGTCGCTGATCGCCTGTCGGTCGAGCTCGAGATCGAGACGGGGCTCGGCCGGGGCGGCGTCGTGCCGGAAGCTGCCGTCGAGGCGGCGCGCGCGATCCTCGCCACCGGCGCCCGGCTCGGCGGCGTTTGGTCGCACCTCCAGGAGGCCGAGGTCGTCGACCTGACCGCGGCGCAGATCGCCCGGTTCGAGGACGCGCTCCGGCGTCTCGCCCTTGCCGGAGTCGAGGTTCCGCGGCGGCATCTCGCGGCCAGCGCCGGGATCCTCCTCGGCACGGTTCCGCGCTACGACGCAGTCCGCCCGGGTCTCGCGATCTACGGGCTCGTGCCGGACGAGCTCGCCGCCGCCGGGATCGGGCTTGACGAGTTGCCGCCCGCGGCGCGTGAGCTCCGTCCAATCCTCTCGCTCCACGCACGCCCGGTCCGCGTGACCGACCTCCCGGAGGGCCACGGGGTCTCGTACGGCCCGACGTGGCGCGCTCCTCACGCCAGCCGGATCGCGACCCTCCCCCTCGGCTACGGCGACGGCTGGCCGCGATCGCTCTCGAACCGGGCCGAGGTGCTCGTCCGCGGGATGCGGGTTCCGGTTGTCGGCAATGTCGCGATGGACGCCACGATGGTCGACGTCAGCACCGTGCCGGGCCGCCCCGTCGACGTCGACGACGAGATCGTCCTCATCGGGCGCCAGGGCGACGCCGAGATCGGCGCGGCCGAGGTGGCGCGATGGCGCACCACCAACTCGTGGGAGGTCGTGACCGCGATGTCGGCCCGTCTGACCCGGGTGTACGATGCGCCGGCCGGTCTGACCGGATCGCGCCCGCTTGCCCAGACGGAGAACCCTTGGCCCGGATCGAGCTCTGGAACGGCGACATCTGCGACCTGGAGGTCGACGCCATCGTGAACGCCGCCAACATGTCCCTGTGGATGTCGACCGGCGTGTCCGGCGAGATCAAGCGGGCCGGCGGCGACTCGATCGAGTTCGCCGCCGTTCGCCAGGCACCCGTCCCCCTCGGCGAGGCGGTCGTCACACCGGCGGGCCAGCTCGCCGCCCGGGTGGTCATCCATGCGGTGTCCCTGGACCGCGACCGGCGAACGAACGGGGAGATCATCGATCGCGCGGTGCGCAGCGCGATGGCCAGGGCCCGCGAACTCCGGCTGGCGAGTGTGGCGTTTCCGGCGATGGGCACCGGGGTCGGCGGCTTTCCGCTCGACGAGGCGGCCCGGGTGACCGTCCGCGCCGTTCGTGACGAGATGGAAAGATCGCCGCTGATCGACCACGTGACGTTCGCCATGCGCGGCGCCGCGGCCTACCAGGCGTTCGAGGCGGCGCTCGCCGAAGGCGGGGCAGCCGACGGTACGGGCGGGTCCGGCGAGGGCACGCAGGCCGACGGAAAGGTGCACGCATGAGCATGCCCTACGAGCGGAGCGAGGAGCAACGCGACGAGCTGGTCGAGCGGGTCGCCCGCGAGATCCAGCTTCGCGGACTGACCGGTCCCGCCGTCCACTTCCTCGAGGCGAGCCGACCCTATCGGCCGCTCGGTGCGAACGCAATGCTGTTCTTCGATCCCGTCCTGATGGGCCTGTTCGGCGGCGACGATGCGTCCGCGTCGCAGATCCTCGCCGACGACACGGGGATCGAGCTTCTCATCGCGCGACTAGAAGAGATCGACGAAGAGATCACCTGGGACGCGTAGGCTCGATCGCACGAGCCCGCTTCCTGCGTGCGTGGACCCGATCTCCAGCGAACATGCCATTGCGATCAAACCGGTCGATAGGCCGGGTTGAGGTGACCACCGACCGCCAGAGATTCATTTGTCAGGAACGGGCCCCAGGTGGACGACGGCAGGGCCGCCGGAGGATCGCGGACTCGCCGACCTGAGCCGAGCTACTGCCAGGCCATCGGCCCGCGGTCGACGTTCGCGGGTAGCATGTTCCGGTGACCTCCGACCCCCGTGCCTTCCTCGCCCTTGACCTCGGGGCCGCCACGTCGTCGGCGGCGCTGATTGGTCGCGTCGCCCATCACTGGCGGCTGGTCGGCTCGCTCGCCGTGCCATCCTCGAGCAGCGCCGAGGCACTCACCGTCGAGCTGGTCCGGCGGGTCGGCGCCGCGGATCCGGCCCTGGCCCGATCGATCGGCCTGACCGGTGTCGAATGGACGGTCGATGCCGGGCGATTGGCGGCCGAGCTCCCGCGCCTGACCGCCCGCAGTGCGCCGGCTCGGACGATGCTCGTGTGTGCCGCTTCGGGCCGAGCCCTGGGCCCGCTCGCCGCGGCTGCCCGCCGGACCGGCTGGCGAACGCTCGAGGCGACGCTCGACGGCGGTGATGCCCTCCAGCTGACCGCCCGACTGCTCGATCCCGCGGTCGACGTCCTCCTCGTGGGGGCCGGCGACCCAGCCGGCGCCGACGAGCGGCGCCTCCTGGACGAGCTCGCCGCGATCGTCGCCGGCGTCGTGACCCGCCGCCCGGACCAGACCGTCGTTCTCGCCGGGGCGATGTCCGACCACCTCGTGCGCATCGAATCGGCCGCCGGCGAACGAACCGGCGAGCTCCTGCTGGCGCCGGCCGCCTCCGCCGGCGACCCGCCCGGATCGGCGCTCCGGGAGCTCCTCGACGAGATCCGTGGCGGGCCCGACGATCCGCGCCGGGCGGCCGGCCGGGCGGTCGGCGCCCTGGCCGACGTGCTGGATCGGCGGGTCGAGCTGATCGAGATCGGCTTCAACGGCGGTCTTCGGGCGACCGCCGGCCCCGGGGTCGGAGGCAACGACGCCGTTCCGATCGTCTCGATCGTGGCCGACGCCTGCCTCGTTCCGCAGGAGTCGACCGACGCGACCGTCGACCGCGTCCTCGCGTGGTCGACGATGCCGCTCGATCGGCACCGGCTGCGCGACCGCCTCCGGGAGCTCCGGCTGTGGCCGTGGTCGGGCATCGGCGGCGACGGAGCGCGCCTCCGGCTCGCGGCCGCTCGCGCCGCGATGGCGATCCTGGTCAACGCGACGCCCGAGCAGTCGGCGCTACCGGCGCCCGATCTCGTGGTCGTCGCCGGCGGTGCCTTTGCCGTCGCCCCGGGTCCGGCCGTCGCGCTCGCCGTCGCCGACGTCCTCCGCCGGCCCGGCGCGATCACCCTCGCCCAGGACCACGCCCGGCTGCTCGGGACGATCGGCGTGATCCCCGACGCCACCGAGCGTCGTCAGGCCCTGCTCGATCTCGTCGACGACCTCCTCACGCCCCTCGGCAGCATCGTGATCCCCGGTGGCATCCGGGCGGGCGCCAGCGCAGGTCGGATGACCGTCCACGCGGGCACCGGCTCGACCGACACCGACCTCGTCCCGGGCGGCCTCGAGGTCGTCGACCTGCCACCCGGCGAGGACGCCACAGCCGAGTTCCAGTTCCGCGACTCGGTCCGGCTTGGTACCCGCGGCCGGCACTTCGCGATCGACGTCTCCGGCGGGCTCGGCGGGTTGCTCGTCGATCTGCGTGATGTCCCGCTCCGCCTGCCCGAACGGATGGACCGCCGCCGCGAGCTGCTCGAGGCCTGGCAGGAGTCGCTATGGCTGACGCGCGACCGATGACGACGACGAGGGTTCGGCACGCGGCGTCCGCGAGGTCCCAGGCGTCCGCCGCCGCTTCCGACGAGCTGCGGGGCCTCGACCTCGTCGCGCGGCGCCCGCTCGTGTCCGGTCCGCTGGAGGTCCTCTTCGCGCTCAGGCCCGGCGACCGGGCCCTCGTGGTCGCGGGCGACGCGATCGTTGCCGGGACGACGATCGCCGAGCGCCTCCGGGACACCCGGCTCGTCGAGCTCGCGGCGGCGGCGACGGGCGAGGGTGCCCGCGCCGGCGACCGCTGGATGTCAACCGGCCAGTCGGGCATCCGGTTCCGGCGCGGCCCGGGGGCCGAGGCCGGCGAGCTGCTGTACGAGCACGACGGCCATTGGGCGCTGGCGGCCGGCGAGCACGCCGAACCGGTCGAATGCCCCCTGGCTGGGGTCGTTCGCGACGTGCGGCCGGGCATCGGGATCCGCGTCCGGGCCCAGGGCCAGGCGCTGCTGGGCGTCGAGGCCCTCGGCGACCCGACGAGCGGCCGGCTCTCGCTCGGCAGCGAGCGTGGCGACCAGCGGCAGGGACGGCTGCGCTCGACATCGCTCGACGTCGGGCTGGCCGGGACGATCCTGGTCATCGGATCCCGGGTCGACGCCGAGGCCCTGACCCGGGCCCGGGCGATGGGTGTTCGTGGCGTCATCGTGAGCGGCCTGGCGGGCAAGGAGCGCCGCGACTTCATGGCGTCCGAAGCGCGTCAGCGCGCGTCCCTTCATCGGCTGCCGCCGTTCGCGGTCCTGGTCCTCGACGGCGCGATGCGTCGGCCGATCGCGGGTCCGATCGCCGCTGTGCTCGAGCCTCTCGTCGGCAGGATGGTGGCCATCACCGTCGATCCGCCGGCGATGGTCTTCGACGAGCCCGGCCTCTCGATCCGTCCGCCGTCCGCCGACCACGTCCGGGTCCGATCCGGGGAGCACGCGGGCGACGAGGGTCGTTGGGCCGGTCTGGCCGGCGTCCGGCGATTCGCCGGCGGAGCGTTCCTCGAGGCCGGCTGGGTCGCGTTCGGCGACGATCCGCCCGTCTCGATCCCGATTGCCGATCTCGAACGGTTCGCCTGACGATGGTGATGCCGGTTCGCCGGCGGGATGACTGACATGCCCGCCGCCGCCGTCCTCCGGGCCACCGTGCGGACGGTGTCCGTCGACGAAACGATCGCCCTCGGCGAGCGTCTCGGGCGGGCGGCCGCGCCCGGCGACCTCCTCTGCCTGTGGGGCGATCTCGGGGCGGGCAAGACCCAGCTCGTCAAGGGCATCGCCCGCGGCCTCGGAATCGCCGACACGGTCAATTCGCCGACGTTCATCCTCATGAACGAATACGCGGGCCGGCTGCCGCTGTTCCATGTCGATCTCTACCGGCTCGCCGGCGCGGCGGACGCGCTGGCCGGCGGGGTGATCGACGACCGCCAGATCGACGGGGTCACGGCCGTCGAGTGGCCGGACCGGATGGGCGACATCCTGCCGGCCGGACGCCTCGACGTCCGGATCGACGGTAGCGGCGACGACGTCCGCGAGATCGAGGTGGTCACCGCCGATCCCCGCCTCGAACGGCTGGTCGAGGCCGCGCGGTGAACGGCCCCGCCGACGGCCGTCGATCGTGGCTCCTCGCGATCGACACGGCGACGAGCCGGGTCGTCGTTGCCGCCGCGGCGCTCGATGGGAAGCTGCTCGGGGTCACGACCTGGCAGGCGGGCCGGACCCACGGGGCGCAGCTCCTTCCGTCGATCGGGCGGCTGACGGGCGAGGCGAACCTCCGCCGCTCGCGAATCCGCGGCGTGATCGTCGGCACCGGCCCAGGCGCGTTCACCGGCCTGCGGGTCGGGATCGCGACCGCCAAGGCCCTCGCTCACGAGCTCGGCGTGCCGATCGTCGGCGTGTCGACCGGGGCCGCGCTCCTCGCCGCCAGCGGCGCCCCCGAGCACGGGCTGCTGCTCCTGCCCGCGGGGCCGAACGACCGGCTGGCCGTCCGCGGCGGGACCGCGACGGTGCTGCTGCCGGGCGGCACCGAGCCGGAACTCGGGCCCGACGACATCGTGATCGCGGTCGATCTCGACGACCGTGCCCCCGCCGACGCGGCTGCCCGCGGCGAGACGGCACGCGCGGGCTTGCCGGCTGCGCTGGTCCGGCTCGGGGCCGCCAGACTCGCCGCCGGCGACCCGGACGACCTCGCCCGGCTCGTCCCGGATTACGTGAGCCTGCCGCGCGGCGTGGAGCGTGAGACCGGGGAGGTCGCATGGTTGCGCGACCGCCGGTGAAGCTCACGATCGGCGCGATGCGGCTCGAGGACCTTGCCGAGGTCCAGCGGATCGAGGAGGCGAGCTTCTCGACGCCATGGCCCGAGAATGCCTACCGCAGCGAGCTGATGACGAACCGCCTCGCGTTCTACCTCGTCGCCCGGATCGGCGGCCGGATCGTCGCGTACGGCGGGATGTGGCTGATGGTCGACGAGGCACACATCACGACATTCGCCGTCCACCCCGCCTGGCGCCGGCAGCGGATCGGCGAGCGGCTGCTCCTCGCGTTCTTCGATCTGGCGCGCGACCGCCACGCCCGTGAGGCGACCCTCGAGGTCCGCCTGTCGAACCTGGCGGCCCGCCGGCTGTACGAGAAGTACGGCTTCCGGCCCGTCGGGCTGCGGCCGCGCTACTACAGCGACAACAACGAGGACGCCCTGATCATGACGACCGAGGCGTTCGGCGACCCGGCGCTCGAGGCGCGGATCGATCGGCTCCGGGCGGCCCTCGACGACTCGCCGGCTCCCGAGGGCCCGGTCGAGCCGGGCCCCGAACCGGACCTGAGACCCGGCCGCGACGAGCCGCCGGGCGAGCCCCGCCGATGACGCGCAACCGCAAGCGATGACCCGCCGATGCGTTCGATGACCACGCTTGACATCCGCCGGTCGGACTCCATCATCCTCGCCGTCGAATCGTCGTGCGACGAGACCGGGATCGCGGTGATCGCCGGCGGTCGGCGGATCCTGTCGAACGTCGTCGCCAGCCAGACCGCGCTCCACGCAGCAAGCGGCGGGATCGTCCCGGAGGTCGCGGCGCGCGCGCATCTCCGCTGGATCGTGCCCGTCCTCGACCAGGCCCTCGCCGATTCCGGCGTGACCGTCGACGACGTGGATGGCGTCGCGGTCACCCACGGCCCGGGGCTCGCCGGCTCGCTCCTCGTCGGGATCAATTTCGCGAAGACGATGGCCTGGGTCCACGACAAGCCACTCATCGGCGTCAACCATCTCGAGGGCCACCTGTACGCAGCCTGGCTGTCCGACCCCGGCGAGGACGACCGCCCGGAGCCGGTGTTCCCGCTCGTCGCGCTCATCGTGTCGGGCGGCCACACCTTCCTCGTCGAGATGCGCGACCACTTGACCTATCGATTGCTCGGCCAGACGGTCGACGACGCGGCGGGCGAGGCGTTCGACAAGGTCGGGCGGCTGCTCGGCCTGTCGTATCCCGGCGGCCCCGCGGTCGCGCGTGCGGCGGAGGCGGCACGCCGTCACGACGCCGCGTTTCCCCGGGCCTGGCTCGGCGAGACGTACGACTTCAGCTTCAGCGGCCTCAAGACCGCGGCACGTCGGACGATCGATGATGCTCGCGTCGACGAAGGACTGCCGACGGGCAAGGCCGCAGCCTCCGAGCCCGACGCGCGTCTGTCCGACGGCGCGGTCGCCGAGCTGTCGTGGGGGTTCCAGGACGCGGTCGTCGACGTGCTCGTGACGAAGACGATTCGGGCGGCAGAGGAGACGGGCGCCCGCTCGATCGTGCTCGGCGGGGGCGTCGCCGCCAATGGCGCGTTGCGGGCCCGGCTCGCCGGCGAAGCGGAGGCGCGGGGGCTGCCGCTGATCGTGCCTCGGCCGGCGCTCTGCACGGACAACGGGGCGATGATCGGGGCGGCGGGGGCGCGGCGGTTTGCGGCCGGGGAACGGGCCGACCTGGCCCTCGACGCAAGCCCGTCGCTGCCGCTGGCCCGTCGATGACGGCGCGCCGAGCCACCGACGGCGTGGACGACGTGCGACCACGGGCGCCGGTTCGGATCGACCCCGACATCGTCCGCAGGACGCTCAAGAACGCCGGGCTGCGCGCGCGGCACGCCATGAGCCAGAACTTCCTCGCCGACCCGGACGTCCTCGAGGCGATCCTGGCCGAGGCGGCCCCGGCGCCGGGATCGCGCGTTCTCGAGATCGGGCCCGGGCTGGGGCTCCTGACGGGCGGCCTCCTGGATGCGGGCGCCGAGGTAACGGCGGTGGAGCTCGATCGGGGGTTGGCCGCCTTCCTCCGCGATCGGTTTGCCGGCCAGCTCGAGGCCGACCGGCTCCGGCTCATCGAGGGCGACGCCCTCGATCTCGACCTCACGTCGATCGTGCCGCCGCCGTACGACGTCGTCGCCAACCTGCCGTACCACATCACCAGCCCGATCCTGCACCGCCTTCTCGGCGAGACGCCGCGGCCGGAGCGCCTGGTGCTGATGGTCCAACGCGAGGTCGCTGAGCGGATCGCCGCGCCGCCGGGCGGGATGAGCTACCTCTCGGTCTTCGTCCAGTACCACGCCCGGGTCCGGATCGCCTTCGAGGTCGCGCCTGAGGCGTTCGAGCCGGAGCCCGCCGTCCGCTCGGCCGTGATCGTCGTCGAGCCGTATCCGGCCGATGACCGGCTCCCGAGCCCGGAGGCCGAGGACGCGCTCTGGCGGCTGGTCCAGGCGTCGTTCCGAGAGCGTCGCAAGATGATCCACAACGTCCTGGCGCGGCAGCTCCCGGTGGAGCCGGCCCAGGTCACCGCCGCGCTCGCGGCCGCCGGCATCGCCCCGGATCGCCGCCCGCAGACCGTGGCGGTTGGGGAGTGGCTCGCCCTGCTCGAAGCGTTCGGGGCCATTGGCCCGGATCGACGCGGCCGGCGGAGCGACAAGGCCGCCACGTGACGGGGGAGGCGGCCGCGTGACCGGCGGAGCGAGGGGATGACCGCCGACGACCCGGCGCGCCGCCTGAACCCGGTCATCCGGCTCGCCCCCGCCAAGCTCAACCTCACCCTGGCCGTCGTCGGCCGGCGACCGGACGGCTTTCACGCGCTGCACTCGGTCATGGCGCCGCTCGCCCTCGCCGATCGGCTGAGCTTCGCCATCGATCCCTCGCCCGGCGGACGCGACACGATCCGCATCGACGGGTTCGACGCCGGGCCCGTCGCCGACAACCTGGTGCTGAAGGCCGTCGAGGCGACGCGGCGCGCCATTCGCCCGCACGTCGGCGCGCCACCGCCGGCCCTCGCGGTGCGCCTGGACAAACGGATCCCGGTCGCGGCAGGTCTCGCCGGCGGGAGCAGCGACGCCGCGGCCGCGATCGACGGCGCCCTCGAGGCCTGGAACGCGCCCGATGCCCTCCCGTCGGCCGAGCGGGTGGTTCTCGCCGCGTCGGTCGGCAGCGACGTTCCGTTCTTCCTCGCCGGCCGGCCGGCGCTGGTCGAGGGTCGAGGCGAGCGGGTCACGCCCCTGCGTGGCCTGCGACTCACCCCCGGCGAGCGGCCGCCCGGCTTGCTCCTCGTGACGCCTGCGGTCGCGGCTCACACGGCAGCAGTCTTTGCGGCCTGGAGCGGCGGCGCGATGGGTCCTCCGGGCGTCGTCGCCCGGAGCTCGGAGCACTTCGCCGCGGAATTCGGGTCCGGGATGAGCCCGAAGCAGCTCATGGAGCGAGCAGGCGTCCTCGCCGCGTCCAACGATCTCTTGCCCGCCGCCGCCGCCGTCGTCGACGGCCTCGTGGCGCTGCGACGGGCGCTCATGCGCCTCCTCGCCCGGCCGGTCGGATTGTCCGGTTCCGGGCCGACCCTCTGGGCGCTCTATCCTTCGACCGACGACGCCGATCTCGCCGCCTCGTCCGTCAGAACCGCGGTCGAAACCGGCTTCCTCGTGAGCCCTGGCGACGGCCCACCTTTTGTCACGGCCACGACGTTCCTGATCGCACCCGACGCTCCGGACGCAAGCAGTCCCAACGAGGAGACCGAACCATGACCCGCCAGGCCATCCAGACCAACGGTGCCCCGGCCGCGCTCGGGCCGTACAGCCAGGCCATCCGCAGCGGCGAGTTCGTGTTCTGCTCGGGCCAGGTCGGGATCGATCCGGCGACGGGCGAGCTGGTCGACGGCATCGCGGCCCAGGCAGAGCGCTCGCTGCGCAATCTCCAGTCGGTGCTCGACGCGGCCGGGCTCGGCTTCGACGACGTCGTGAAGACGACGATCTTCCTGGCCGATGTGAACGACTTCGCCACCGTCAACGCGATCTACGCCCGGTTCATGGCCGATCCGCCCCCGGCGCGCTCCACGATCGGTGTCGGGGCGCTGCCGAAGGGCGCCCGGATCGAGATCGAGGCGATCGCCCGCCGCACGATCGCCGATGCCGTGGCGACCCGCCACGCCTGACCCGGGTGGTGCCCGGCCGGCGGCGCCGACGCCGACAATTTGACAATCGAATCTCACCCGGTCGTTAGGCGACGGGTTTGCGTCAACGGACCGAGTGGCGTCCGGCTGTCAGAAACTGGACCAAGATCCACGAACAGTGGCGACGCAGGGTGGTCGCGAGCCCTGACTTGTGACCGCGTGAGATTCGCTTGACAAAACCTGGGCTCCGCGACGCGCTGCTGCGTCTACCCGTTGGCAGTGTCTGAATTTGGCCCGAGCCAGCCGATCAAAGGCCGGCGTAGGACGCCGCCATTGCGTACAAGATCGCATCCACCCCAACGACCCCGAACGCAAGAGCCGAATTCGGCCGGCCACGGATCAGCGAAACAACAGCCCCGACCCACGGACGCGACCCGGCAACCTCGTTGGTTGACACTGCAGATCAGGCGCCCATACGATGCCGCCTACCCTTCGATGACATCACCAATTCGATACGCGCCGGGCCCTGACCGCGTCGGGATCGCGCCCCACCCGACCCTCGCCCGCTCGCGTCGCCCCTCGTGAACCCTCCAAGTCCCGGCACGTCTCCGCGGGTGACGGCCGTCGTCCTGGCGGCCGGTCTGGGTACGCGAATGAAGTCGCGGACCCCGAAGCTGATCCACGAGCTGGCCGGCCGGCCAATGGTCGCGTACGTCGTCGATGCCGGCCGCGAGGTCACCGGGCGGCGCCCGCTCGTCGTCACCAGCCCCGCCACGGCTGCGGTTCGCGACGCCCTCGGCGACACGGTCGACTTTGCGCTGCAGGCCGAGCCGCGGGGCACGGGCGACGCGGTCGCCGCCGCGCTTGCCTCACTCCCGGACGAGGTCGACGAGATCCTGGTTCTGACCGGCGATGCGCCGCTCCTCGAGGCCTCGCTCCTCGACGAGCTGCTCGTCGAACGTCGCCTCGACGAAGCCGCGATGGCCCTGATCGCGGTCGACGCGATCGAGCCGGCGCAGCTCGGGCGGGTCGTTCGCGACGACGCGGGGACGGTCGAGCGGATCGTCGAGCGCAAGGACGCGACCGACGAGGAGATCGCGATCAACGAGGTCAACTCGGGGCTGTACGCGTTCGACGCCGCGTGGTTGCGCGATCGGATCGGGTCGCTCAGTGCGTCGCCGAAGACCGGCGAGCTGTACCTGACGGAGCTCGTCGAGCTCGCCCGCGCCGACGGCCGCCTCGTCGTGGCGCTCACCGTCGAAGATGACGGACGCCTCACCGGCATCAACGACCGGGCCGAGCTGGCCCAGGCCGAGTGGGACCTGCGGACCCGTATCAACAGCAACCACATGCGGGCCGGCGTGACGATGCGCGACCCCTCGACCGTCTACCTCGACGCGTCGGTGACCCTCGCCGAGGACGTCGTCCTCGAGCCGAACGTGATCCTCCGCGGGTCGACGACGATCGGGCAGGGGACCACCATCGGAGCCGGCTCGCAGATCTTCGACAGCACGATCGGGACGGATTGCCTGGTCTGGGCCTCGATCGTCGAACAGTCCACGGTCGAGGACGGCGCGCGCGTCGGTCCGATGAGCCACGTCCGGCCCGGGTCGCACGTCGGGCCGGGCGCCGAGGTGGGCAACTTCGCCGAGCTCAAGAACACCCGCCTCGGCCGCGGCGTGAAACAGCACCACATGAGCTACCTGGGCGACGCCGAGCTCGGCGACGAGACGAACGTCGGCGCCGGCACGATCACGGCGAACTACGACGGCCGGACCAAGCACCGGACGACGATCGGCAAGCGGGTCTTCCTCGGCGTCGACACGATGCTCCGCGCCCCGCTCGCGATCGGCGACGACGCCAAGACGGGCGCGGGCGCGGTCGTCACCCGCGACGTGCCTGCCGGCAAGCTCGCGGTCGGGATGCCGGCCCGGATGCGCGACCCTCGACCGGCCGACCCCGCGTCGGGAACGCCGGCGGCCGACGCGCCGTCCGCGGCGCCCGCCACTCCCACCGGGGATGAGGCCGGCTAGTGCTCGACATCCTCGTCCTGATCCTGTTGACGTTCCTCGAGGGATTCTTTGTCGCCGCCGAGATCGCCCTCGTGTCGATCCGTCGCAGTCGCGTCGAGCAGCTCGTCGACGAGGGCCGGTCTGGCGCCCGACGCGTCCGCCGGCTCCTCGAGGAGCCGGGTCGATTCCTCGCGGTCTCGCAGCTCGGGCTCACCGTCATCGGCTTCTTCGCCTCGGCCTACGCGGCGGTCAGCCTCGTCGAGAAGTTCAGCGCGTTCCTCGCCGGCCTCGGCCTCGAGAAGGGAGGCGCCGACACGCTCTCGCTCGTCGTCGTCACAGTGATCCTGGCCCTGTTCACGATCATCTTCGCCGAGCTCGTCCCGAAGACCCTCGCCCTCGCGAACACCGAACGATTCGCGATCACGCTCTCGCTCCCGATCGATTTCCTCGCCCGCGCGCTCGGGCCGCTGATCCGGGTTCTGACCGGCGTCACCGCGTGGATCACGAGGCTCTTCGGGGCGAACGTCTCGAACGAGGCTCAGATCACCGCAGAGGAGCTTCGCCTGATCGTCGAGCGTGGCGGCGAGCAGGGCGTCCTCGAGGCCGAGGAGGAGCAGATGATCAACTCGATCATCGAGCTCGGCGAGCGCCGCCTCCACGAGGTGATGATCCCGCGCATCGCGATCGTGTCGCTGGCGGCGTCTGCGACTCTCGACGAGGCGATCGACAAGGTCGTCGACGAGGGCCACAGCCGGATCCCGGTTTACGAGGAGTCGATCGACGAGGTCGTCGGGATCCTCTACGCGAAGGACCTGCTCCCGATTCTCAAGGCCGGCGCGGCTCCGCGCCCGATGCTCCGCTCCCTGCTCCGTACGCCGGTCTTCGTCCCGGAGTCGATGACGATCGACGACCTCCTCCACGAGTTCCAGCGTCGGAAGGTCCACATCGCGATCGTCCTCGACGAATACGGGGGAACGGCCGGCCTGCTCACGATCGAGGACCTCCTCGAGGAGATCGTCGGGGAGATCCAGGACGAGTACGACACCGAGGAGCCGATGATCGTCAAGATCTCCGACGACGAGGCGCGGGTCGATGGGCGGGCCGACGTCGACGATCTCGCCGAGCTCTTCGACACGGCACTCGTGCTCGAGGACGAGGACGAATACGACACGGTCGGCGGCCTGATCTACCACCGGATCGGCGGCGTGCCGTCGCCTGGCGACGTTGTCGACGTCGACGGCCTGCAACTGACGGTCGAGACGACCGACGGCCGCCGGGTCGGCAAGGTCCTCGTCGTCCGGCGTCCCCGCGACGATGACGAGCTCCGCCCCGACGAGGACGGCGACCGCTAGTTGATTCGGCCCTTGAGCGTCGTCACCGCCCCGGTTCGGGCGTGGGTTGACCGAACCCGGACGATCAGGCCGCGATCACCGAGACGATGATCTCCTCGAGGCGGGCCCTGGCCTCGGGATCCACCACGCCGGCTGCGTCGAGCTCGGCGAGGGCCTCGTCGCGGCGGCGATGGGCCTCGGTCCGGGTGAAATCACGGGCGCCGGTCCGCTCCAGAATCGCGATCACCTCATCGACGTCCGCGGCGCTCGGGCCGCCGTTGCCGTAGAGGTCCGCCAGGCGCTCGCGGTCCTCGGGCCCGGCGTGTTCGAAGGCGTAGATGACCGGCAGCGTCTTCTTGCGGCGGGCGATATCGGACGGCTTCTTGCCGGTCGCCTGCTCGGCTCCCCAGATCCCGAGGAGGTCGTCGTTGAGCTGGAACGCGAGCCCGAGCGCCCAGCCGAAGCCGCGATAGCGGGCGATGACCTCATCGTCGTCGGAGGCGAGGAGGGCGCCCGCCTCGATCGAGGCTGCGATCAGGGCCGCGGTCTTCCGCCCGATCATGTCGAAATACAGCTCGACCGACATCATCTCGTCCGATTCCGACGTCGCGATGTCGATGTACTGGCCCTCGCACAGTGCGACGCAGGTCCGGTCGTACAGCCGCATCAGGCGGAGGACCTTGGCGTCGCTGAAGCCGAGATCCGACAGGCGGTGGAGTGCCATCCGGCTCAGGCTGAAGAGCATGTCACCGGTGTTGATCGCCTGGGCGACGCCGTGGAGGGCCCAGACGGTCGGCCGGTGGCGGCGCTCGCGGTCGCCGTCCTCGATGTCGTCGTGGACGAGGCTGAAGTTGTGGCCGAGCTCGACCGCTGCCGCGCCGGGGAGGGCCGGCCGGTAGTCGCCGGCGATTGAGGCGTAGGCGAGGAGGCCGAGGAGCGGCCGCATCCGCTTGCCGGCCGAGGCACCCGATCCGTCGAGGCCCAGGTGGTACCGGACCATCTCGTAGACGCCCACGGTCGAGGGATCGCGGTCGCTGACGATCCGGAGGATCTCGGCCTCTGTGTCGGCGATCAGGGCGGCGGCGTCGAGGACGGGCTGGGCGGTGGTCATCGGGGGCATGGTAGCGGGATTCCGGCAATCATGCTAGCCGCAAGTAGCCTGTTGCCGCGCGCCGGTTGTCGACGGCGGCCGCCGAATCTGTCAACCGAATCTGCGACGGTCGCAAGGCAGGTCCCGCCGCGTCCCGGACCGACATCTGAGCGTGAGTCCCGGCCCAGAACTTGCCAATCGGACACGAGGCGGTCGGTTGCCAGAAACGCGTCGCCTGACGACCGCGTGGGATTCGTTTGGCACGATCCGCCGTGGAACGGGGCGGCGGGCCCTCGGAACGGGGCGGCGGGCACGGAAGGGCGCCGGTTCGGGGGACGCAACCGCACCGGCGCCTGTCGGTTGGTACGCACCTCGCGGATGCTTGGATGAATCGCACCGTCGGCGAAGTTCACGACCGCCCCTGGCCGGCGGAGGTGCTACCGTCCGATCGTGCCGATCCCGCGCCGATATTCGACCGATGCGATCGTCCTCTCGCGGTTCGACTACGGCGAGGCGGACCGCATCCTCACGCTGATCACGCCGACGTTCGGCAAGCTCAAGGCGATCGCCAAGGGCATCCGCCGCCCGACGTCGCGGATCGGCGGCTCGCTCGAGCCGTTCGCCGAGCTGACCGTCCTTCTCGCCCGCGGCCGGACCTTCGATGTCGTGACGCAGGTGAGCGTCGGTCACGCCTGGTTGAACCTGCGCGACTCCCTGGAGAGCGCCGCGACCGCCTGGTATCTCGCCGAGCTTGCGGATCGTTCGCTCGAGGATCGGCACTCGGCCGAGCCCGTCTATACGCTCCTGAAGCGCAGCTACGAGCTCCTCGACGCCGGAATGGCGCCCGGGCGCGTCGCCCGCTGGTACGAGATGCACCTGGCCGATGAGCTGGGCGTCCGGCCGGAGGTCGATCGCTGCGTCGAGTGTGACCGGGTCCTCGAGGCCGACGGCCGGTTCCGCTGGGTGCCTCCACTCGGCGGCGTGCTGTGCGACCGCTGTCCCGGGCCGCCCCACGATCGGACGGGCCTGAGCCTCGATGGCCTGAAGCTCCTCAAGGCGTACCAGCGCCAGGACGTCGAGGCGCTCTCGGGACTCCGTCTGGCCGAAACGACCGAGGGCGAGGTCGAGAGGGCGATGCGCGACTTCATCCGGCACGTCCTCGAACGCGACGCCCGATCGCTCGCGTTCCTGGACGAGATCCGAACACCCGAGGCGGCGGAACGGCATGAGCGTCACGATCGAGCGGTCGCGGCGCGCGAGGCGGCCGGACACGAGGTGGCGCCCGCGCGCGAGTTCGCGCCAGCACGCGAACCAGCGCCCGAACGCGAGCTGGCGCCGGCTGATGAGGCAACGATCGGGGGCCGAGCCTGAGCTACCACCCGCCGATCATCCCCCGCGGCAGCGCCCTTCGGCGCACCCAGCGACCCGGGATCGAGGGTCGCGAGAGTGGCCTCAGCGGCAACCCGGACATCCCCGATCCGCCCAACGAAGGCCCGACCGACTGGCGCGGCCGCCTGACGCGGGCGCGCGAGGCCGTCCGGGCGCTGATCAGCACCCTGCCGCGTGTCCTCGGGCTCGTCTGGACCGCAAGCCGGATCCTGACGATCGGACTCGCCACCGCGACCGTCCTCGCAGGCATCGTGCCCGCGATCACCGCCTACGTCGCGAAGCTCCTGATCGACGCCGTGGTCCGCGCGATCTCGGCGAACGTCTCGGGCGTCCCGGCCGCGACCGTGACGCTCGGCCCGCTCACCCTCGATCCCACGGGGATCGTCGTCGTCCTTGCCGTCGCCCAGTTCGCGATCTACGCGGTCTCGTCGTTCCTCTCGACGCTCCGGAACGTCTGCCAGCAGCTTCTCCAGGAGCGTGTCACGAACACGATCCAGCTCCAGATCATGGATCACGCCTCCAAGCTCGACCTCGCCTTCTTCGAGGATTCGACGTCGTACGACCTCCTCCGTCGGGCGCAGCAGGGCGCGAGCAGCCGGCCGCTGTTCATGGTCAGCGGCGTGTTCGGGCTGATCCAGACGTTCATCGCTTTCGTCTCCATGATCGCGCTCTTGATCGCGCTGAGCCCGCTCCTTGCGGTCGTCGCGCTCGTCGCGCCGATCCCGGCGTTCATCGCCGACACGCGGTACGGCTGGCGGGGCTATTCATTCGCGCGCTGGGCATCGCCGATCCGCCGCCGGATGGACTACCTGACGACGCTCGTCACGACCGACACGTACGCCAAGGAGGTCAAGCTCTTCGGGCTCGGGCCCTACTTCATCGACCGGTTCCGCCAGCTCTCGACGGTCTACCAGGACCGCCAGCGGGGGCTTGTCGTCACCCGCTATTTCGCCGGCTTCGTGTGGAGCACGATCACGACGCTGGCGGGCTCGCTGACCTACCTCTACGTCGCGCTCCAGGCGATCGCAGGAAAGCTGACCCTCGGCGACCTGACGCTCTTCACCCAGGCGGCGTCGTCGGTCCAGGGCTCGGTCCAGGGTCTCCTCGGCGGGTTCGGCTCGATGTACGAGAACAACCTCTACCTCAACGACCTGTTCGAGCTGCTCGCGACCCCCGTCGGGATCGAGGGCGACGTCGGCGACGGGACGGCCGCCACCGAGCGGCGAACCGCGCCGGTCGGAGCCGCCGCCACCCCCGGCCTCGATCTCGCCGCCGTCCGGGGCGAGCTGACGTTCGACCACGTGACCTTCCGTTATCCCGGCCGCGAGGAGGACGCCGTGAACGACGTGAGCTTCACGATCGTTCCGGGCGAGACCGTCGCGGTGGTCGGGCGGAACGGGGCGGGGAAATCGACGCTGATCAAGCTCGTGACCCGCCTCTACGACCCGACCGACGGGCGGATCCTCCTCGACGGCGCCGACCTCCGGGAGTTCGAGCCGGCCGACCTGCGGCGGCTGATCGGCGGGATGTTCCAGGATTACGTCACGTACCAGGCGAGCGCGGCCGAGAACATCGGGCTCGGTGAGCTGGACCGGATCGAGGACCGGGCGGCCGTCGAGGAGGCGGCCCGGAAGGGCGGTGCCGACACCCTCCTCGACCGCCTGCCCGACGGCTGGGACACGCCGCTCGGAAAGTGGTTCGACGGCGGCGTCGAACTGTCCGGCGGCGAGTGGCAGAAGATCGCGCTCGGCCGGGCGTTCATGCGCGATGCCCGGATCCTGCTCCTCGACGAGCCGACATCGGCGCTCGACGCCCAGGCGGAGTTCGAGCTGTTCGCGAGGCTCCGGTCGCTGGCCCGCGGCCGGACCGCGATCTACATCTCCCATCGGTTCTCGACGGTCCGCCAGGCCGACCGGATCCTGTTCCTCGAGCACGGCCGGCTCGTCGAGCAGGGGACCCACGCGGAGCTCATGGCCCTCGGCGGCCGCTACGCTCAGCTGTTCACGCTCCAGGCCGCCGCGTATACCGGCGAGCCCGTCGAGGATCTCCTCGCCGACGAGGCCGAGGACACGGCCGCGGCGCAGGCCGAGCCGTTCGCCGAGCGCACCGCCTGATGCCGTCGCGGCGGTCGGCCGTGGCGGCCGCCCTGGCCGCGACGGGCCTCACGCTTGGCGGCCCGATCGTCCGGCGGGCGATCGGGGAGCGGCTGTCCGCCCGGACGGAGCGGCGGCTGAACCGGGTGGCCGATCCCGGGCCCTATCTCGTTCCGCCGGCCGCGGCCGACCTCCACGAGCGGCTGACGATCGTCGATCTCCACGCGGACTCGCTCCTCTGGGGACGCGACCTTCTGGCTCGCGGGGCCAGAGGACATGTCGATGTCCCGCGGATGGTCGAGGGCAACCTCGCGCTCCAGATCTTCGGCGTGCCGACGAAGGTGCCGCGCCACCTGAACATCGAGCGGAACGACGACCGAAGCGACGACCTCTCGCTTGTCGCCCTGGTCCAGGGATGGCCGCGCCCTACCTGGCGGTCGCTCCTGGCCCGCGCGGAATACCTGGCGGCCCGGTTCTCGGCATCCGCAGCCGCGTCCGACGGACGGTTGACGGCCATTCGTTCGGCCACCGATCTGGACTCGTTCCTGACCCGGCGCACGGCCGATCCCTCGCTCGTCGCCGGCCTCCTCGCGATCGAGGGTGCCCACGCACTCGATGGCGACATGGCGAACATCGCTCGACTCGAGGCCGCCGGGTTCCGGATGGTCGGCCTCGCGCATTTCTTCGACAACGCGTTCGCCGGGTCCGCCCACGGGATCGCGAAAGGCGGGCTGACCGAACCCGGTCGTGAGCTGGTCGCCGAGCTGGAGCGGCGGCGGATCCTCGTCGACCTCGCCCACGCGTCCGGTGCAACGATCGATGCCGTGCTCGCCGTCGCGACGCGGCCGGTCGTCGCCTCGCACACGGGCGTCCGCGGCATCGCCGCCAACGGTCGGAACCTGACCGATGACCAGCTCCGACGGATCGCGGCGACCGGCGGCATGGTCGGGATCGGGTTCTGGCCCACGGCGTCGGGCGGCGACGATGCGGCGTCGATCGCCCGCTCGATCAGGCACGCCGTGTCGGTCGTCGGCGCCGAGCATGTCGGACTGGGGTCGGACTTCGACGGGGCCGTCCCCACGCCGTTCGATGCCTCTGGCCTTTCCCTCCTGACCGCCGCTCTTCTCGCAGAAGGTCTCGACGAAACGACGATCGCGGCGGTCATGGGCGGCTCGGCGATCCGCCTGTTGGGCGCGACCCTGCCAGAGACCTGATCGACCGTCAGCGAGCCTGCCGACCGGAAGTCTCGACGGGTGTGCGCAGGCGTTCGTCGAGCGCTCTGATGCCGGCGGTCCACTCCTCCCGCGTGGGACCGGCAGCACGAGCCGGCACGGTCGGTGACGGCCCATCCTCGAACGGATCAGGTGGGTCGCCGTCGGCAAACAGGGTGAAGGCGATGACCTGCCTTCCTCGCCGGATCATCCGACGAAGGACCAGGGGAACCGAAACGATTCCGACGACGAACGCGACGAGGATCATGATCGAGCCGACCCACTTGTACGGCTCGACTGAGAGCCCGAAGACCGCGATCAGGAGCCCGGCGAGCCCGAGTGGGACGAACAACGTAACCGACATGACGACGATGGCGGCAAGGAGGACCGCGCCGGTGATGATTCGCCTGCCGGCATGGCGGATCTGCCAGACGATCCCCTCGACAATCCGGTCAAGGGGGTTCGCGAAATCAAGCGGGCTCCGAGCCGGCCGACTGCCATTCCCTCTCACGGCACCCTCAATTCTGTTGGTCTGTGCCGACGCTCGCCAGATCGAAGTGTTTCACGCGTGGCAAGCTCGCCGTCCATCGCGAGAGGGCTCTGCTAGGATCGCCGGGCTCACCACCGCTTGCGACCGGCCATGCCAGGCCCGGCGCCCAGGAGACCCTCGTGACCGACACCCCCTCGATCGCCGCCGCGGATGACGTCGCGCCCGCGATCGCCAACCTCGACACGATCGTGTCCCTGTCGAAGCGGCGCGGCTTCGTGTTCCCCAGCTCCGAGATCTACGGCGGCATCAACGCCGTCTGGGACTACGGGCCGCTCGGCGTCGAGCTGAAGAACAACGTCAAGCGGGCGTGGTGGCGGGCGATGGTCCAGGAGCGCGACGACATCGTCGGCCTCGACGCCGGCATCCTCATGCATCCGCAGGTCTGGGTGACCTCCGGCCACGTCGGCAGCTTCAGCGATCCACTCGTCGAGTGCGCGACCGACCATCGCCGGTTCCGCCTCGACGAGCTGCCCGGCGCGGAGCACCTCTCCGCGAGCGACCTGGTCGACCCGACCGTCGTCCAACGGCTCGGCTTGACGTGCCCGGTTGACGGCGGACCGCTTTCGCCGCCACGCCGGTTCAACCTGATGTTCCAGACGTTCATGGGCCCCGTCGAGGACAACGCATCGATCGTCTATTTCCGGCCGGAGACCGCGCAGGGCTCGTACGTCAACTTCAAGAACGTCCAACAGAGCTCGCGCAAGAAGATCCCGTTCGGGATCGCCCAGATCGGCAAGTCATTCCGGAACGAGATCAGCCCGGGTAACTTCGTCTTCCGCATGCGCGAGTTCGAGCAGATGGAGATGCAGTACTTCGTCCGCCCAGGAGACGCGGCGGCGGCCGCCTTCGACGAGTGGCTCCCGAAGCGCCGCGCCTGGTACGAGCGCTTTGGCGTGACGCCCGCGCGGCTCCGCTTC
>Ga0207684_10000869_pt1 | contig 34532 bp, 29 predicted proteins | sample KBSK5501metaG_FD_184342 | JGI IMG/M metagenome (GOLD analysis project Ga0207684, IMG submission 184342) | Corn, switchgrass and miscanthus rhizosphere microbial communities from Kellogg Biological Station, Michigan, USA - KBS K5-50-1 metaG... | ecosystem: Host-associated > Plants > Roots >... | reverse complement strand
CCCGAGTGGGTCTCCGTCCCGGGTCGCCGGCGCTAGTCCCCGTCGAGGCTGCGGCGGACGAGCCGTCGGCCGACCGACCAGTCGAACGAGCGGAAGACCTGGCGATCCGCCACGTGCTGGGCGGCCGAGTAGAACATCTCGTACTGGAGCTGGCGGCCCGCGAACTCCGTCCCGACGAGGTCCCACATGACGCGCAGGAGCTTCACCCGCTCGGCGGCTGGCATCGAGACCGACCGGTAGTAGCGGGCGACGTCGTCGGCCGTCTCGGCCGAGGCGAACCCCGCGGCCGATGCCATCGCGATGAGCCCCCCGCCGCCAAGCTCGCGCAGGGCGCGCATGAGGTCGACGACCCAGCGGCGTTGGAGGCTGACGCCGGCGTACACGAACGAGGGCCCGGGAAGCATCAGGCCGCCGCGCATCTCCGGGCGCGCCTCCGCCGCCAGGACGATCGCTTCGAGGGCCGCACAGAACGCCGCGATGTCGCCCCCGAGCTGCGCCTGAACGGGAGGGATCGCCGACAGGCCGTGCGCGTCCGCGAGGCCGATCGCGAGACCGGACGCGAACTGGAGCTTGACGAGGAACCGGACCAGCGCCTGGTAGTTGGCGAGGACATGGGCACCCGTCTCGAAGAACTGAGCGGTGACGAGACTGATGTTCCGATGGACGAACACGTACTCCCACGGGACGAAGATGTCGCGCAGGACGACCAGGGCGTCGGACTCGTCGAAGCGGGACGACAGCGGGTAGTCGAACGTGCTCGTGGCCATCGTCGCGTACGGCCGTCGGGGGTAGATCCGAAGGCCGTCGGTGGCGAGGGGCATGACGATCGAGATCGCGTAGTCCTCGTCGCCCGGTTGCATCGGCGCGATGTAGCTGACGAGGAGCCAGTCGGCAAGGGCGGCCGACGTCCCGATCATCTGGGCTCCGCGGACGATGATCCCGTCGTCCCGCTCGTCTACGATGCCTGGATAGAGAAAGGGCTCCGGTTGCTGATGAGCAGGCTTGGATCGATCGACCTGCGGCGGGGTGACCGCATACGAGATGTGCCAGTCGTGCTCACGCGCCTCGCGATAGAACGCCTCGACGTTGTCGCCGAATCGGGCACCGTCGCGGTCGAAGACGTGGCGCGATGCAGCGAATGCGGTGATGAGCGCCGCGACGTGATCCGGCGTCCGGCCCATGAGGCCGAAGCTGCCTTCCGCCCAGTAGCGGTGGACCCGCGTCCGCCGCGCGAGGTCCTCGGCGGTGCCGGGCACGAGCCACATCGCGCTGTGCGACGCGTCGCCATCGACGAAACGGAGGTCCGGCCGGTCCGCCGCTCCGTCGTACAGGTCGGCGATGACGCGAGCCGCCGCGGCGAACCCCGGATGGGTCGTCACGTCCTCGACCGCCTGTCCGTCGAGGAGCACCGTTCGACCGTCGCGACTGACGGCGGACAGGTAATCGGCTCCACGGCGCATCGTGCGGACTCCCTCCCGGACCTGCGAGCAATCGGGGGCTTGCAGGCGACAACGATCGTGCGGCGGGGTTCCGCGGCACGGGGCATCCCGGACCATACCCGATGAGCAGCGCGGAGTTGTTCCGGCAGGCCTTCCGTCGGCACGCCACGACCGTCGCGGTGCTGACGTACCTGGACGACGCCGGCGCCCCGGTCGGGATGACCGCGACCTCGATGTGCTCGCTGTCGGCCGAGCCACCGACGCTGCTCGTCTGCATCAATCGGGAGAACCGGGCCCATCCGGAGATCTCCGGACGGGGCGTGTTCGGGGTCAATCTCCTGGCCGTCAGCCAGCGCCCGATCGCCCTGTACTGCAGCGTCGTCGGCCGCGACAAGCGTCTCCGCCCGCGGTGGCTTGCGCCGGACGCGGCGGACGGGACTCCGCGCCTGGCCGACTCGCTGGCCCACCTGGAATGCACGGTCGACCGGTCGTACGAGGCCTGGTCCCACACGATCATCGTCGGGCTCATCCGATCGGTCTGGCTCAACCCGCAGGATTCGCCGCCACTCCTCTACCACGGCGGGATCTACAACCAGCTGGAGACGGCCGCGGAGCGGACCGAGCGGTTTCATTGGGAGATGGGGGACGAGTGATGGCTCGGTCCCCTCTCCGGTTGCGCCGAGGAGCGGGCCGCTGAGCGCCAAACGCTTCCTCGACCTGGGCCTCGGGTCGATCGGGCTCGTGGTATCCGCCCCCGTCCTCCTTGCCATCGCACTGGCGATGCGCATGTCCGGCGATCGCGGGCCGTTCCTGCACCGCGCCCGCCGGGTCGGCGAGGGCGGGCGGCCGTTCAACGTCCTGAAGGTTCGGACGATGGTCGAGGACCCGGGCGGGTTGAAGGTGACCACGCTCATTGACCCCCGGGTGACCCGGGTCGGCGCCGTGCTCCGCCGGTTCCGCCTCGACGAGCTCCCTCAGCTGCTCAACGTCCTCCGCGGCGAGATGTCGCTCGTCGGCCCGCGGCCGGAGGATCCTGCCTACGTCGACTTCTCGAACCCTCTCCATCGACGAGTGTTCACGGCCCGACCGGGGATCACCGGCCTGGCTCAGCTCGAGTTCCACGACGAGGCGCGGCTCCTGGTCGGGCCGGACCCGGAACTGCGCTATCGAGAGGAGGTTCTCCCGGCCAAGCTGCGGCTCGACGCCGAGTACCTGGACCGGCGCTCGCTTCGTCTCGACGTCGAGATCCTCCTCCGAACGGCCGGCACCGTCCTCGGTCGCGGTCGCGCGGCCGGCCCCCCTCCGGCGGCCTAGGGTTCCCGGCCGGGTCCTCCGCCGGTTCCGGTTCCGGGCCTGGCCTTCCGCCGAGGGCCCACGCCGACGATCCGGGCGACAAGCCCGATCAGCAGGCCGAGGACGAGGCCGACGACGAGTCCCGTCACGTTGTCGAAGACGTCCGAGCTCTGACACGCCCGGTCGAGGGGAGTGACGACGAGCTGGACGAGCTCGATCGCCGGCGACAGGAGGAGTGCGGACACGGCCAGGCCGAGACGGATGGCGGATCGCGGGATCAGTCCGATCGCCATGCCGAGCGGGATGAAGAGCAGGACGTTGAAGCCCGGATCGTCCAGCTCGAGGAGGTCGTGGATCTGGGCGAACCCCATTCTGCTGAGGTCGCACATCCCGCTCCCGACCAAGCCGAAGCGCAGGGCTTCGCGGCTCGGCGTCAGCGTTGCCGATGCGATCAACCCGATCGAGAATACGAGCAACGCGCCGGTCGGCCGGGCGGCCCCGATCCGGCGGGCCACCCGGCCGGCCAGGGTCAGGCTGATCGCGATCGAGATGGCGACGCCCGGCCAGAAGAGGGCGAAGTCGGCGAGATACTCCGCGATCTCACGAATGGTCACGCGCATCGGGCGTCAGTTCGTCGAACAGCGATCGACGGGTAGGCCACTCAGCGACGCGCCGCGCCGACCGTCGCGACCAATCCCTCGACGACTCGTTCGATGTCGCGTTCGGTCATCCCGGGCCAGATCGGCAGCGAGATCACCCGCTCGAACTCGCGCGCGGCGATCGGCAGGTCGGCCGGCCGGTAACCCCACCGGCGGCGGTAGTACGGGTGGAGGTGGAGCGGGATGAAGTGGACGCTCGTCCCGATCCCGCGGGTCTTGAGCGCATCGATGACCTCCCCGCGGCCGATCGTGAGCCGTCCGAGGTCAAGCCGCAGGACGTAGAGGTGCCAGGCATGCGAGCCGTCGGGCTCGTCGGTCGGCGTCTCGACGAGATCGACGATCGAGGACGCGTGGAAACAGGCGGTGTAGGCTGCGGCGATCGCCCGACGCGCGGCCAGCAGCTCCTCGGCCCGGTCCAGCTGGACCAGCCCGAGGGCCGCCGCGACGTCGGTCATGTTGTACTTGAAGCCGACGTCCTCGATCTCGTAGGACCATGAGCCGGCGGCGGCATAGCGGTTCCACGCGGTGCGGCTGATCCCGTGGAGCGACATCAGGCGGACACGATCGGCGATCGCCCGGTCGTCGGTGACCAGCATCCCGCCCTCGCCCGTGGTGATCGTCTTCGTCGCATAGAACGAATAGGCGCCGGCGCTGCCGAATGTGCCCGCATACCGTCCGCCGAACCCACCAACAATGCTCGGAAAGGCGTGTGCCGCATCCTCGACGACCGCGACGCCCGTCCCGGCCAGCAGCTCGCCCAGGCGGTCCATGGCCATCGGCCGACCGGCGACATGGACGACGACGACGGCCCTGGTTCGCGGCGTAATCGCCGCCGCGATCAGCTCCGGCGTGGCGTTGAGCGTCCCGGCGTCGATGTCGACGAGGATGGGTCGAGCGCCGAGATAAGCGGCAACCTCGGCACTCGCCGCGAACGTCCACGTGGGGACGATGACCTCGTGCTGCGGTCCGACCCCGAGGGCCTCGAGTGCCAGGTGGAGGGCGGCTGTCGCGGAGTTCAGGGCGATCGCGTGACCGCTTCCGACTTTTGCTGCGAAGGCCTCCTCGAACGCCTTCGTCCGCGCGCCCGTCGTGAGCCAGCCCGAGTCGAGGACCTCAATCACAGCCGCCTTCTCCCGTTCCGTGATCGACGGCCGGGCGAACGGCAGGTATGGCTCGGGAGGCGGCTTGGTCATTCGGCGGCTCGCGTCTGGGTCGGGTTGCCGGGCTACGGTACAGGAGACCCAGGCGGAGGTCCGGATCTGGACCCGAGCGTCCGGTAGAGCTCGACCAGGGTCGCCGCCTCCCGCTCCCAACTCCACCGTTCATGAGCGGCCGCCAGGCACCGTCGACGGAGGGCGGTCCGTCTCGCGGGCGGCGCCGCCAGGATTGCCGCGACGGCCGTCCCGATCGACGCGGGGTCGGCCGGTGCACAGACCGAACCGAGCGGCCCGAGTGGATCGTCGAGAACGATCGGCCGCATGGCCGGGAAGTCGCTGACGACCACTGGAACGCCGGCGGCGAGGCTCTCCCACAGCTTGTTCGGTGTGCAGAGCCAGTGGTTCAGGGACGACCGCTGGAGCGGGATCACGTCGACGTCGGCGCCGGCCACCCAGTCGAGGAGTTCTGACGGTGCGACCGCATCGAGCACATGGATCCGACCGCCGAACCGATCCCGTGCGGCCAGCTCCACCAGCTCGCCGCGTGCGCCACCGAAGCCGAGGAGCACGAGATGGGCCGATTCGACGCCCGGCTCGAGCATCGCCTCGGCGAGCTGCTCGATCCCGCGGTTGATCGTGAAGCTGCCGTGGTACAGAACGATCGGAGCGGACGGTGGCGCACCTGCCGCGTTGCGCAGCAGCGATCGCGCCCGCTTCGGCGGCGTCCAGCGCGGCGCACAGTTGCGAACGATCACCACCCGATGAGGGGCAAGCCGCCGGGTCAGGACAGCCCCGTATTGGTCGTTGACCGTCACGAGCGCGGCGGCCCGCCCGGCCAGCCGCCGCTCGTAGGCCGACAGGACCCGGCGCAGGCTCGCCGGCAGGCGTGCAGCCGTTCCAGTCTCCAGGAAGATCTCGTGGCTGTCGTAGACGAGGACGGCCGGCGATCGGACCAGCGGACCGACGGCGATGAGGCCGGTCAGGTCGTGGGCATGCCAGACGTCGACGTCCGCGGCCGCCGCCACGGCCCAGCGACCCCACGCCCGAAGGTTGCGCAGGTATCCCACCATCCAGCGGATCCGGCTCGCGATTCGACCGAGTTGGCCGCCGGAACTGCCGCGCAGGAACGGGCTGCTGCCGTCCGGCCGGATGTCGGACGCCGACGGCCGCTCGGCAACGACCCGGAAGGACGCGCCGATGGGTGCGGCGCCGCCGAGGCAGAAGACCGTTACGCGGTGGCCGGCAAGCGCAAGCGCCTCGGCTTCGCGCTGGACCCGGCTGTCGAAGGTGATGTCGGCGTACAGGGCCATTGCGACGCGAAGCCCCGACGCCGAGTCGGGTGTCCCGTCCTGAGCCGGTCGCGGGTTGGACGAAGGCCCATCGACGGTCGACTGTCCGGACCGGCGTGGCGCCATTCGCCGAAGGGCGATGATCGGCAACCGGTAGGCGATTCCTTCCCAGATCCGGCGGACGTCGTCGGCCACATTGGTCCCGCGTCGAGCGTACCAATGGCGCGGATGGACGAGCACGTGAACGACCGGCTCCCCGCGATCGATGGCAGCGAGCGGATCCTCGGCGACCCAGTACCGGGGGTGGTGCGTGTCGGAATGACGGCTGGTTGCTCGGCCGAGGACGGCGTCGTCGTAGGCCTCGAGGTCGATGCCGACCTCGGCCCGAAACGCCGGATCGTCGAGGATCGCCCGGTTGGCGATCCCGACGGCCCTGTTGACGAAGTCGCCGTGCGAGGCGACCACGCGCATCGGCAAGCCCGTGGCGGCCCGGAGCCGGGCGAGGTTGGCCCGGAAGTCCGCCCGCGCCTCGGGGAGGTGGGCCATGACATCGGCGGCCGTCCTAAGACGGCGACGCTTGGCCATCGCCGCGAGCTCCTCGAAGTGATAGCTCGCCTGCCCTCCGCTCTCGGCGATCGAGCGGATCAGATCGAGGTCGACTGTCGACAGCCGGAAGAACCACGAGCTGTCGATCCCGTGGCGCCGTTCGATGGCCCACATCGCCGCCGCGGTCCGCGGATCAGTGTCGACGTCGTGGCGAAGGATGAGGTAGCGATCCGACGGCTCCCGTCCGCCGACGATGACGACGTCACGGAAGCGTTCGATTGACGTGATTCGATAGCCTCCCCGGAGCGCATGGTCGAGGAGCGCTTCGTAGGCGGCGAGCCGCGATGGCATGAGGAAGTCCGCGTACAGCCGTTCGGCGATGGATCCCAGGCGCATCGTCAGCTGCCCCGGCCGCTCCGCAGGGACTCGACCAGCAGCCACATGTCGTGGATGAACTGCTTGCGCACGAAGCGCCGCCGATTGCCGTCGATGAGCGTCCGGCCGGCCGCCGCTGACAGCGTGTGCAGGCCGTCCGGAAACGGCGAGCCGGGCTCGGGTGCTACGACCTGGATCGATCGCTCGTGGAACAACCGCGGGGTCAGGACATCGACCTCGTTGACGACGATTCGGCCGCCGTACGCGAATGAATCGTCCTGAGCGGGCCGAAACAGCCGCCCATCGTGGGCGTACGGCGTGCCGCCGGGCCGCGCCGAGCGGGCGTCGGTCTTGACCGGGTTGGCCTGATGAGCGGTCCACGGGCCAAGCAGCTCGGGGGCATGCCAGACGAACAGGTTGTGATTGGCGCCCCGATCGAGACGCGTGGCGAAGAGCCACCAGCGGCCATCGTGCTGAACGATCGTGGCGTCGACGGCTGGCACGCCGTCAAGCAGCGTCGCAGCGGGTCGCCAGCGGCGGGGAAACTCGACCGCCTCGTACAGGGTCAGCCGACCGGCTGCAGCCGTCTCCGGCAAGAGGAACGTCGAGCCTCCGTCCTCGACCACGAATGGGTATGACGCGTGGACACCAGCATCGAGGACCGCCTCGGGCTCGGAGGCCGTTCCGTCCGCGGCGATCGCCAGATGGCTGATGATGCCGCGCGAGAGGGCATGGTCGTATTCCTCGAAGAACACGTGGAGCACCCCGTCGCGTTCGAGCCCGAACGGGTCCGCAGCGAACCGACCGTTCGACGCCGCGAGCCAGCGAATCGGCAGGCGGCCAGCGGCGTCGACGACTTCGCGGATCGGCGCTTCGATGACCCCGATGCGCCAGTCGTCGTGACGAAGGACAGTGTCCGCCACTCGCAGCACGCGACGGGTCGTCGCGGCGGCACGGAGGGCTCGCCGCGGCACGGCAGCGACGGCGCGCGAACGCGCTCCGGGCGGCCTGCCGGTCGTCCCGGCGGATCCCGGCATCGCCTGCCCCGGTTCGGCACCGTCCGATGGGCTCGTCCGATCGAGGGCGACGGTGGCCGGCCAGTCGGTGGTGTCGAGCAAGATCCGGTCGAGCTGCTCGCCGCGCGTCCAGGAGAGCCAACCCTCGCGGAGGACGCGCCGGCCTGGGTCGGTGGCGAGCACGGCGTGCGTCTGGCCCGGAGTCCGGATGAAGTCGACGAGGGCGGCCCGGATCGGATCGGTCGACAAGCCCGAGCCGTAGCGGAAGCGCCAGGTTTCGGCCGCCCACCGGCCAGCTGCCGGCACGCCGGTTCGCGTCAGGTCGAGCAGGACATCCACGTGGTCGTCGGTCGATGGCGCTGGCCCCGCGACGACCTGCCCTGCGTCCGGCTCGAGGCGGGTCAGTCCGGGCGGCGTCACGGCTCGCGCGAAGGCGACGCGCCCGGTTCCGGCATGAGACATCGGACCCGGCTCGACCTTGATCCAGCGCTGGACCGTCACGCCGGTCACGCCGGTCAGCGCGTCGACACAGCGGGCCTGCCACTCGGCGAGCGGGAACTCCGTGGCGACCGCGAATCGCAGGTGGGCCGGGGTCGAGTCGACGTCGGTCACCGAAGGATCCTACCCGCGGCGAGTGGCGCGCTCGTCACCGGATGAGATCGCTCGTTGCGTCCAGGAACCGAATGACCCGATCGACCTCCGCGGGCGACATCGTCGCCGCGACCGGCAGGTTGACGATTTCGGCGCAGGCGGCCTCGGCGGTCGGGGCCGTGCCGGCCTCATAGCCCCACCGGGCCCAGCCTGCGGTCACCGGGTGAATCGGCGACACGAACCAGTCACCGAGGTCGACCCGGGCCTTCGCAGCGGCGGCCTCGAATGCCGGCCGGTCGTGCACCCGGATCGGGTAGCGGAGGAACGTGTGGATCGAGCCCGGACGTTCCAGGGCCCCGATCCGCCCGTTGTCTGCGAGCCACGCCGAATACCGGCGGGCGATGGAGCGACGGGCCTCGAGATCGGGCACGACCCGATCAAGCCGAGCTGCGCCGAGGGAGGCCTGCCAAGCCGATAGGCGGGTCAGGAAGCCCGCCGGCATCGCCACCCCTTCGAGCTCGTCGCGGTTCGACGACGCCGGAACCATCCCCGCCCGACTCAGCAGTCGGTAGGCCGCTCTGCCAGCCCGGAGCAGCCGGCCGTTGCCGGCGCGATCCCGACCGCGCACGAGGACACGAAGCAGTGCCACCCGCGCGGCAGGCGGTTCGCGGGCGGTCTCCTCGAGGTCACGGACGCGGGCCGCGAGCGAGTCGTCCAGCGCTACGGCGAACCCCCCGAGACCGGTCGACAGCGGTTTGCTCCACTGGGTCGAGAAGAACGAGGCGGGCGCCGTCGAACCGGTCGGGCGACCCCCGACATGGCCGCCGAGCCCGTGCGTGCAGTCGTCGACGACGGTCGCTCCGCGCCCTGCGGCGATCGCCTCGAGACTGTCGAGGTCGGCCGCGAGACCGAAGGTGTTCTGGGCCAGGATGACCCGCGTCCGCGGGCCGATCGCGTTCGCGGTCGCCGTCGGATCGATCGTGAACGAGGCGGCGTCGATGTCGACGTAGATGGGCCGCGCGCCCGCATAGAGGATCGCATTGGGAACCGCGACACAGGTGAACGCTGGCAGGATGACCTCGTCGCCGGGACCGACGTCGAGGGCGCGAAGGATCGCGTAGAGCGCGACGCGGCCCTTCGCGAACAGGCTCACCTGGTCCGCCTTGAGGCCGAGATGTGCGGCGATCCTGCCGCGAAAGAGTTCGCGCGGATCCGGTGTCATGCACGATCGCCGATCAGGACCGGCAGATAGCGCCCGGCCAGGCTTCGATACGTGTGCTCGCGCTCGACGAACGCCCGCCCGCTTGATCCCAGCACCGCCCGGTCCGCGGCAGACATCGCCCGAATCGAGCGGATGGCTTCTGCCAGGGCGGGCGGATCGTCCGGTTGGACGGTCAATCCGGCTCCTGCCTCAGCGACGACGTCATTGGACGCTTCTGCGGCCAGGATGACCGGTCGACCGGCCGCGAGGTAGTCGTAGACCTTGTTCGGGGCGATCCCGAACCGATACAGCGCGCTGCGGTGATAACCGACATAGCAGCAGTCGAAGAGGCGCAACGTGGCCGGGACGTCGGCCTTCTCGACCGAACCGGGGAACGCCACCCGGTCCAGGCCCGCCGCCAGCTCGCGCAGCCGTCGCTCCTCGGGCCCGTGGCCCACAAGGACGAAGCCGATGTCCTCCTCGCGCAGCAGCCGGGCGGCCTCGACCAGGGTCTCGAGCGCGTTGGCGATCCCGAGCGTCCCCACGAAGCCAACGTTGAAACCCGCTCGGCTCGCCGCCCGGCGGACGTCACCGGGCGGGTCCATCGTGGGTTCGCGAAGCGCCTCCGCGCCGATTCCATTCGGGACGACGGTCAGCTTGGTGGGGCTCATTCCGTGCGTCTCGAGGTGACTCCGGGCAGCCGGCAGCACGGAGACGACGGCGTCGGCGGCCCGGTACGCACGTCGCTCGAACCAGCCGAGGAGGACGACCAGGGGGTGACGGCTCGACAGGCCGCCGAGCTCCTGGAGCGTGAGCGGCCAGATGTCGCGAACCTCGAACACGAGTCGGGCGCCCGTCTGACGGGCCCAGCGTTGCGCCGGCAAGACGGGGAACGGCGACGGCGACGACACGACGATCGCGTCCGGTCGCGGTAAGCGGTGACGCGGGAGTCGGTACAGGCGAGCCAGGAAGACCACCATGTTGACGAGCCGGCCGAGCCCCGTGGCCCGCCCGTAGCTCGGTAGGCGAACCCAGCAGTACGTCAACCCGTCGACGTTCTCGATCGTGTACGTGCCGCTGACGATCGGGGGCTTCGTGAGGAGGTGGGAGTACGACCCAGAGATCACGACGATGTCCCAGCCGGCCGCGCTCAGCTCTCGACCAAGCTCGTAGTGACGGAACTCCATGCCATGATGAGGTGAACCGGCGTACTGGTTTACGATCCAGAGGGCAGGCCGGCGATCGTTCGGATCGTTGCGGGTGGGCGCTGCATCCATATCGCGTCGGCGGCTCCTGCGGCCGCCATCGGCCCGATCGTCGGGCGCGCGATCTGGGCCAATCGAACGTCGCGACTATATCGCCTCCCCTGCTACCAGAGGACAACGAGCCCGAGATGACGCGCCCAGCCGGACTCGAGAGCCATGCGCCCGGCCTGGAGGTGTGCGCGGGCGCCTCGCCGACCGCGCCGTTCCGAAGCCTCGACGGCCGCCTGATCGGTCGTGCCGAGTCGCGGCCCCGATCGAGGCGGACCGCATGACCGATCAACGGCAGGCCGATTCGATCGGTCGACCGTTCTCGGACCGGGTGGTCGTGCTGTTTCTCACTCAGGTCGTGACCGCAGGGGTCGGCATCCTCAATGGATTCGTCCTCGCCCGACTTCTGGGCCCGAGCGCGAAGGGCGACTACTACCTCCTGACCCTGCTGCCGACGACGATCATGGTTGCCATCCAGCTCGGCTTGCCACAGGGCTTCGGCTTCCATGCGGCGCGCGACGAGACCACCGGGCTGACCAGAAAGACACTCGTGCTGACCGCCGCCCTCGCGACACCGGCCTTCGCCGTCACGGTCGCGCTCCTGCCCGTTCTCGAGTCGTCGTTCCTTGGCCACCTGGATCACGGTTTGATCGTGTTCGCGCTCCTGGCCCTGCCGATCGCCCTGAACGCGACGTTCACCACCGGCATCGTCCTCGGCCGGCAGGCCGTTCGCTGGTATGCCGCCGTGAGTATCGGCCAGGTTCTCGCGTACACGGTGCTCATGATCGTGATCGTGGGCGTCCTGGGCACCGGGTTGGTCGGCGCGCTCGTGGTGTACCTGATCGTTCTGGGCCTCCAGGCGGGCGGCTTCCTCCTCGGATCCGCACGGGCGACAGCGGGCGCCACGACCCAGGCGGCCGTCGGCATCCGCGACCTGTTCCGGTACGGACTCCGGATCTATCCGGCCACGATCACGCAGTTCTTCAGCTACCGCGTCGACGTCTTCCTGCTGGCCGCTCTCCTGGCCCACCCCTCGGCCCCGCTCGGCTACTACAGCATGGGGGTGTCGATGGCCGAGATGGTCTTCTTCTTTCCCAACGCCGTCTCGATCCTGTTCTTCCCCCATGTCGCGGGCTCGGATCGCGAGGACGCGGATCGCCAGGTGCCGACGGTCTCGCGCGTGACCCTGCTGCTCACGGCTGCGGTGGCGATCGCTCTCGCGCCGATCGCGACCGCCTTGATCTCCGTGCTCCTGCCGGCCTTCACCCCTGCCCTGCCGGCGCTGTACATCCTCCTGCCCGGGGTCGTGACCCTCAGTGTCACCAAGGTCCTGACGGGCTACCTGAACGGCCTCGGCCGAACCGGCCTGACGTCCGGGGTGAGCATCGCGTCCTTCGTCTTGAACGCGGCTCTCAACCTGATCCTGATCCCAAGCTACGGGATCCTCGGCGCGGCGACGGCATCGCTCGTCTCCTACACCGCGTCCTCGATGCTGTTCACGGTGATTGCCGGGCGGCTCGCCCGGGTCGGCTGGCTCGACTTCTGGATCCCGCGCTGGAGCGACGTCCGGTTCACCGCCGACACGATCACCACGCTCGGCCGCCGCCTGTGGCAAAGTCGTGGCGCAGGCTCCTAGCGCGGGCACGGGCGGCGAGCCCGAGACCGGCCGCCCGTCGACCATCGACGACATCGATCACCGGACCCCGGTGGTGGTGCTGAGCGCCCAGAGCTACGGCAGCCTCGGGATCGTTCGAAGTCTTGGCCGACTCGGCGTCCCGGTGTTCGCCGTCGACCCGGATCCGCGGCGACCGGCGTCCTATTCGCGGTACCTGGCTGGCCGATTCCCGTTCGACCTCGGTACGGCCGCCCCCGACGCGACCATCGACCATCTCCGCGGCGTCGCCCGCTCGATCGGCACGCGGCCGATCCTCATTCCCACCTGGGACGAGACCGCCAGGCTTGCCTCGGACGCCTTCGACGTCCTCAGCCTGGACTACCTCATGCCTCGTCAACCCGACGGCCTCGTCGCATCGCTGACCAGCAAGAAGGAGATGGTCCGCCTGGCCCGAGACCATGACGTCCCGACGCCCGACGTGACCTTTCCGGAGAGCGTGGACGACGTCCGGGCGTTCGCCGCAGGAGCGGTCTTTCCGGTCATGCTCAAGGGCATCGACGGTAACCGCCTGAAGCGTCGGACGGGCCGGAAGATGGAGATCGTGGTCGACGCCGACGCACTGATTCGGAGCTACGTCGAGATGGAGGATCCGGCGAATCCGAACCTGATGCTCCAGGAGTACATCCCCGGCGGCGACGACACGATCTGGATGTTCAATGGTTACTTCGACGAGGCGTCGGACTGCCTCGTCGGTTTCACCGGCCGGAAGCTCCGCCAGACGCCGCCGCATGTCGGGGTCACGAGCCTCGGGATCTGTCTTGCCAACCCGACAGTCGATGAGATGACGCGGCGCTGGATGAAAGAGCTCGGCTACCGCGGGATCCTGGACATCGGCTATCGATACGACGCTCGCGACGGCCGATACAAGGTCCTCGACGCGAATCCCAGGATCGGCGCGACGTTCCGCCTGTTCGTGGCGAGTAACGGCATGGACGTCGCCCGGGCGCTGTACTTGGACCTGACCGGCCAGCCCGTTCCCGTGGCCGACTCGATCGAGGGCCGCAAATGGATCGTCGAGGGGGGCGACCTCGACTCCTTCCTGCGCTATCGTCGCGAGGGCGTCGTGACGACCCGAGGCTGGCTCGCCTCGCTCCGGGGCGTTCGCGAGGCTGCCTACTTCGCACACGACGACATCGGGCCGTTCAGGCGGGTCGTCACCGAATCCGTACGGCGCCGGCTCGGCTGGGGCGAGGCCGATCCGCCGACATCAATCGGTCGTTGAGACATGGGGGAGTTCGGTCGAATGGGCTACGGAGGATCGAGATTGATGAATGATCTGCCGCAGCTCGGACGGCCGATCGACGTGCCTTCTGGTTCCGTTCACGCGTCCGCCTACCTGGCGGCGATCGGCGTCCCGACGATCGCTCCGGCGACCGCCCCGTTCGATCCTGGCTACGATCCGTTCACGTTCGCCGGCCACCTGGTCCAGAGCGGCCACCTGATGGCCCAGATGAAGATATCGATGGCCACCTGGCAGATCTGCGACGAGGCGACAGCTCGCTGGAAGGCGGCCGCCTGCAGGACCTACGGGGTTCCCACGGTCACAGGCGGCGGACCGTTCGAGATCGCCGTCCAGCAGGGCCACCTGCCCTTGTACCTCGACCTCGTCGCGGACTTCGGCTTCACGAGAATCGAAGCCGGCGAAGGATTCACCGACATGCGCCTGACACCAGGCGAGGTCATCGGAGCCGCTGAGGCGCGCGGCCTGGAGGTCCAGTTCGAGCTCGGCAAGAAGCACGGCGGCGCGTTCACCGGCGACGTGGTGAGCGAACTGATCGACCAGGGCCGTCGGTGGTTGGACGGCGGCGCCAAGGAGGTCGTGATCGAGGCCCGTGAGAGCGCGGTGGGCGTGGGCTGCTTCGACGCCGAGGGACGCTTCAACGCGGCCTTGGCCGACCGGTTCGCCGCGGCATTCGGCCTTGATCGATGCATGTTCGAGGCGCCGAACAAGCCCAGCCAGTTTGCCCTTCTGAACCATTTCGGGCGCGACGTCCGGCTGTGCAATATCAGGCTCGAGGAGATCCTCCGGGTCGAGATCTACCGGCGCGGCCTGCACTCGGATGCATTCGAGCACGCCAACCTCAGACCGCCCGCGCCACGGTGAGGCAAGCCGGCCCGAACAGCTTTGTCATCGACTGCTTTCCCGAGGCGGTCGCCCGGCATCGCGACGATCACCGGGTGGTGGTCGTCGATGTCATCCGGGCGACAACGCTCGCGATCACCGCAGTTGCCCAGGGCCGCCGCTGTTTCATCGCTTCGACAGCGGAGCAGGCCCGCGACCTCAAGGCTCGCATCGGGCCGGCGGTCCTCGCTGGCGAGATCGCGGGCGACAAGCCGGACGGCTTCGAGATGAACAACAGCCCGGCGGAGCTCGATCGCCGGACCGACGTCGAGCGGCCCATCATCATGGTTTCCAGCTCGGGTGCGCCGCTCATGCTTCAGGCGGGCCTCATCCCCGGTGGCGCGGAGGTCGCCTGCCTGCGAAATGCCCGGGCGAGCGCCCGCCACCTGATCGGTCGGCATCGGCGCGTCGCCCTTATTGGCGCCGGCAGCCGTGGCGAGTTCCGCGAGGAGGACCAGATGTGCTGCGCCAGGATCGGCGACTGGCTGCTGGAGGCAGGGTACAGCCCGGAGTCCGAGGAGACGCAGCGGATCGTCGACCATTGGCGGGGCGTGCCGGTCGACGCCCTCTCGGCCGGGGCGAGCGTCACCTACCTGCGGCGCACGGGGCAGGAGGACGACTTCGAATACATCAGCCGTCGGATCGACGACCTCGATCTCGTCGCCTCGATCCGCGGCCAGGAGGTCACCGTCGATCCCGCCAGGGTCGGGCACGAGCCCTGATGCCTCCGGCGCCGCCATCGAGCCGACCGCGCGAAGCAGCCGAGGCCTGATAGAGCGACCAGGTCTCCGACCGATGACGGAGGGCGCACGGATCGGCGTTCGGGGATACTCTGGCCTCGCCGTCGCATCGCGTGTTGCCACATCGCGCGATCCGCCGGAGCCGGGGAACGACGAGCCCGAGCGACCCTCCCGTCAACGGCAATGCCGGACCGGTCGGAGCGGCGGTCAGGGCGTTTGCTCGGCGGTCGGCGACCGGCGCCTGATCGGATGAGCCAAGCAGGGAGGCGCCGCTTGTTGCAGCCCGGCCCGGCCGACCGACCGGCCCGACGGCCAAGGAGGCCGCGCCTCGACCTCCTCGTGCTCGTGATCGCGGTGCTGAGCCTCGTGCCGGCGATCGGCAGCTCCTCGCCCATTGCATTCGGCGTGGCCGGGCCATCGGACAGCACAACGAGCGATGGGTCATCGGACCAGGTTGCCGCGGAAACGGCTTCGCCGGAAGACAGCGCGACCACGAGTCCCATCGAGTCGCCGACTACCACGGTGCCCGGCGGGCCCGACACGGTGACCGTGTCGTCCATCCCGGCTCTCCTGGCGACGCTGAAGGACAACGCCGTCGACGAGATCGTCGTTGCCGATGGGACCTATCACGTCAGCCCATCGAACGCAGTCAGATCCGATTCGCTGTGGATCGGCTCGGAGTACGCGGCCCGAACGCGACCGGTCACGGTGCGGGCGCAGACGATCGGCGGGGTCACCTTCGACGGCGGCGGCGGTACCGACTACGGAGGACTGAGCTTCGAGGACGGCGTCCACGACCAGGTCTGGGATGGCTTCGTCTTTGCCAACATGGCGGCCCAGGAATCGGGAATCGTGGAGGTCGGGGGCTACGTCCCGCGCCGGACGCCGCACCACATCACGCTGCGCCACATCACGATTCAGCGGACATGCACCGGGAGCGCGACGAGCGAAACGGCCCCGACCGTCGACCACGCGTTCTATATCTCGGACGCCGCCGGCGTCGGCCCTCATGACCTCCTCTTCGAGGACATCACGGTCGACGGTCGCGGCGGCCTGGCCAGTGCCTTTCACTTCTTTCACGGGGACAGCGCCAACCCGAACGCCACGCGGGTCACGATCCGCCGGCTCCAGGTCATCGGGACTCAGCAGGCGATCATCCTCTGGGCAGACAAGCTCCGGAACATCCGGATCGACACGGTAACGATCAGCGACGTCCTGCGCTATGCGGTTCGCTTCGAATCCGTCGGGAGCACCGGCATCCTCCTCACCAATATCACCTCGACCGGGTCGGGCAGCCAGGGGTTCTTCAGCACGCAGGGCGACCACCCGCCCGGGCTGACGCTCAGGAATGACAGCCTGAACTGATCTGTCGGTCCGGCCGTGGCCGGATGGTTGGCGACCCGGGCCGCCGCGGGAGCATCGGCTATGCTGCCGATCCGGCTTCGGCGCTCGTGTCCGTGCGTTTGCCGGCGTCGCGCGAGGACCGGACTCCGGTGAATCGAGACCACGTGATTGGACGGGCGCCGCGCCACGAGCTTGCTGCCGTCGCCGAGGGCGTCCGCTCGACAGCTCAGCGGATGGGCCTGGTCCTCGGCATCGGAGATCGGGCGGTGGGCACGGTGCTCCTGGCCGCCATGTCCGTCATCGGCATGGTCGCAGGCGTCGCAACGAGGACGGGCAGCGTGGTGCCGGTTCTCGGCGTTGCGGCCGCGTTGCCGGTCGTCCTGGCGAGCTTCCGCTGGCCCCTGATCCCGCTGTTCGCATTCGCCCTGCTGACGCCGATCGAGGAGGTCGTCGTCATCGGCCCGCTCGGATCGCTCAGCCGCTACGCAGAGATCCTGTTCATCGCCGCGTATGGTCTGCCCCGACTCGGGCGCCTGAGAATCCGAGCGATGCCGGCCGCGGCGTGGGGTTACGTCGCCTGGGCGACCCTGAGCCTCGCCTGGGCCGTCGACGGGTCGGCAACCATGACGGAGCTGCCGATCCTGGGCCTCCTCTTTGCGACCGCCGTCGTGCTCGCCGCGCTCGTGACCGAACGGCCGGCCGTCGTCCGGCCGCTTCTCTGGACGTACACGATGTCGGCCGGGGTCATGGCGGTCGTTGGGCTCGTGGCGTTCCTCACGTCGGGCGATGTGACCGGCCCGAACGATCGTGCTGCGGCCCTCGAGGGGCAGAATCCGGCCTACTACGCCGCGATCCTGCTGCCCGCATTCGTCTTCAGTCTGCACGAGTTCCTCAGCGGCCGCCTCGTGGTCCTGAGCGCCTCGATCGCCGTTCTCGCCGCCGGCGCGATCATCGCTTCGGGGACGCGAGCAGCCTGGGTCAGCGCCGTCCTCGTCGTGTTCCTCTTCATCCTGCCGCGGCTCACGCCGGCCCGGCGGGTCGCCACGGTCGGGCTGACCGCGGCTCTGGCGCTTGGCGTCGTCCAGGTCCCCGGTGTGATGACGCTCATCGTCGATCGAGCGGCCCTGGCGGTGTCAACCGGCGGGGCCGGACGAACCGACATCTGGACGGTCGGCCTGACCATCTACGAGTCCGCGCCGCTGACCGGCGTCGGCCTCGCCAACTTCCCGATCGCCTACACGCCGGAGCGCGTGCGTGAATCCGACGTGGGAATCTATTCGGTCGAAAACCCGGCCTATCGCGCGCCGCACAACATCGCGCTCGGCACCCTCGCCGAGCTCGGCCCGTTCGGTCTCGCCCTCCTCGCGGCGCTGCTCGGACCGCTGGTGTTCCGTCGCGGCTGGGGACCGGACGCGGCTGTCGTCCAGGCAGCCTTGGCGTCGCTGGTGACGACAGGGCTCTTTCTCGACATCCTCAACCGCAAGCAGCTGTGGCTGCTGATCGGGCTCGCCTGCGGTCTCGCCTACCTCGCCGCCCGCGAACGGCTCGGGAATGAGTTTTCCGCTCCTCCGATCCCCGCTTCGCCGGTCAGCCCAGTGGCGACCGGCGTGATCTCGACCGCAGGCCAAGCCGCGGCAGGCTCCCGTCACGGATGACCGACGTGTTGTGGGTCACACCGGGCTACCCGTGGTCCGGCGATCCCGCAGGCGGCGTCTTCTACCGGACTCAGGCCCAGGCGATCGCCCGTCTCGGCCGAGTGCCGACCGTCGTCTGCCCAACGCCCTGGGCGCCGTGGCCACTGCCGTTGCTCCGGCCCCATTGGAGGACCCTCGCGGCGTCGCCGCGGGCTGCCGAGGACGGCATCGTCCGGGTCGACCGACCTCGCTACCTCAACGTGCCGGGCGAACCGTCATGGGCGATGCCGGACCGGCTGATTGCCCGCGCCGTCTGGCGCGTCAGGAATCGATGGTCCGGCGCGGCTCTCGTCCACGGCCACTACGCGATCACGGGCCTGGCCGCGTGGCGGGTTGCCAGACGGGCCCGGCTCCCGCTCGTCCTGACCTTCCATGGGAGCGACATCAACGCATGGCCCGACCAGCATCCCGAACGGCTGGCCGACCTTCGCGCCGCCGCTCGTGACGCCCGAGCCGTGATCGCCGTGAGCGCCGCGCTGGCCGAACGGATCCTGGCACTGACGGGCGTGACCGCGGTCCACCTGCCGCTCGGCAGCGACCACGCCGCCCTGCGCGGCGGAGCCCTCTCCCGTGACGAGGCGCGGCGCCGTCTCGGACTGCCGGAACATCGTGTGATCGCGCTGTTCGTTGGCCACCTGAAGCTTGCCAAGGGGGTCCGCGAGCTGGTCGACGGGCTTCTGGAGGCGGGCGATCCGTGGTTCGGCGTCCTCGTCGGCAGCGGCCCGGAATCCGGCTACGGACTGTCCGACCCGCGCGCCGCGGGGCGCCTCGTGTACGCCGGGGCGAGACCGCACGACGATGTCGCCACGTACCTGTCGGCGGCGGACGTCCTCGTCCTTCCATCGCACCGCGAAGGGCTTCCGACGGTGCTCGTCGAAGCCGGCTCATTGCGCGTTCCCGTGATCGCCAGCCGCGTCGGCGGCGTGCCCGAGCTGCTCGGTTCCGATCGCGGCACGATCCTGACGGAGATCTCCGGGCCGGCCGTCGCGGCGTCCCTGCGGCGCTTCGCCCAGGATCGCCCCAGCGCCGCGCAGGCAGCTGAACGCCTGGCTGCGCACGTGACGGAGTCGCACAGCGTCGACGGCAACGCTGCCCGTCTCATCGAGATCTACCGCAGCGCAGCGGGCGACTCGGCGTGATGGCGACGCATCTCGGCCGCAGTTTGTGAGCGCGACCCGATCGACGCCGACCGGGCGCCGGCCGCGCGCCCTCGTTACCGGCGGAGCCGGCTTCATCGGGAGCCACCTCGTCGACCGATTGATCGCCGACGGGCGCGACGTCCTCGTCGTCGACGATCTTTCGACGGGCCGCCCATCGAACCTCGCCGGCGAGGCCCGCCTCGAACAACTCGATGTCGCGACAGCCGATCTGGACCGCGTTGTGAGGACCTGGCGTCCCCGCGAGGTCTACCATCTCGCAGCCCAATCGAGCGTTCCCCGATCGATCGACGACCCCGCCCGGGACTTCGCGGTGAACGACTCCGGCACCCAGCGAATTGCGAGCGCGTCCCGCGCTGGCCGTGTCGATCGCCTGATCTTCGTCTCGTCGGGGGGGGCGATCTATGGGGAAACGCCGCGGGCGGCATCGGAGCGGAATCGACCCGCGCCGATCTCGCCTTACGGGGTCCACAAACTCGCCGCCGAGGGTCACGTCGCGCGGGCTGGGCTGCCCTTCGCGATCGCCCGGCCGTCGAACGTCTACGGCCCGCGCCAGGCTGCGGGCCTCGAGGGCGCGGTCGTCGCCGCGTTCGTCGATCAGGCGCTCGGCAGCGGTTCGTTGACCATCCATGGCGACGGCCGCCAGTCGCGCGACTTCGTCCACGTCCGCGACGTGACGGACGCCTTGCTGCTCCTCGGCCGGCCGGAGACGCCGAGCGGCCGATGGAACGTGTCAACGGGCCGGGCGATCACGATCGGCCAACTCGCCGCGATCGTCGAACGCGCAGCGGGCCGGTCGCTCGGGCGGCGTGTCGCGCCGCGACGCGAGGGCGACGTCAGGCGGTCGGCGATCTCGTCCGCACGGCTGCGGACCCTCGGCTGGCGACCCAGCATCGACCTCAATGCCGGGATCGCCGAGTTGATCGGCGCCCGCCGGGCGTTCTAGGGGCGGGCGACGGCCCGAATCGTCCCGAGGGTTCACCGGAGCTGCAGAACGGTGTTCGCGTGCACCGGAAACTGCTCGGCACCGCGTCGCGCCCGCGTCTACGTCGCACGAATGACGCGTGACGCGGTACTTCGGTGGGAGAACACGGAACGACGTCGTCATAGGCGAATCGTCGGCTTCGCCATACAGTTCTGGCACTTCCGACTCGACCCGCCCCGCTCGGGCGGCTCGACCGTCAACGGCTCCCCGTCCGCCATGAACGGGCTGCCACGAACAGGCACACCCGTCGCGAGGCGGGGCCGCAAAGCCACGGGACTCTCGAAGTCAGCCGGGTTGCCGAATGGAGTACCGCGTTGGCGTTCTGGGATGGTTCGCGCTGGGTCGACGACGTCACCCCTCAGGCACAGCGGCAAGTCAAGCGGCGACGTGACGTCACCTCGGCGTTGGCCCTCTCGGTGACTCTGGCGACTCTCGTCCTTCCGTTCACGCTGGTCAGCGCGGCCACGGTCGCACCGACGATCGCGCTCTCGCCCAGCACCGGGCCTGCCGGAACGACCGTGCTGATCACCGGCTCCAACTTCAGCTCGCGGAGCCGCGTCCAGATCGAATGGGATGGCGCCACGTCCGGCATGCCGTCCGCGGCCGTGAACAGCCGCGGCGCATTCAGTGTCTCGGTCACGATTCCAACAGCCGCCGACGGGCCGCACACCCTGTCGGCGGTCGCCTCGCAGAAGGGCGGCCGGTCATCCTACCTGTCCGGGATCCTCGGCTCGACGGTCTTCATGCTCGAGCAGGTTCCACCGGTCGATCCCTCGCCGACGCCGGTTCCGACGGCAACCCCGGTCCCGACATCGATCCCGACCCCGAGCCCGACCCTGACCCCCACGCCTGTTCCGACCTCATCCCCAACGCCGTCGCCGACGGCCGTGGCGACTCCGACCGCGACACCGGCTCCGACGGCAACCCCGGCTCCGACGTCGACGCCAACGCCGAGCCCGAGCGGGGCGGTCGTCGTGACGTACGGCCCGACCCTGACGGCGGCGACGCTTCAGGCGGCGGCCAAGAACATGACGATCGACGTCATCGAGCTGACCGCCGGCACGTACCACCTGGGGACGGCGGTCTACTTTGACGTCGACCGGACGAACCGGCCGCTGACGATCCGTCCGGCAGCCGGTGCCGCGGTCACGTTCGCGGGCTCGGGAGACCCGACCGCGTCGGGCCAGTTCTTCTTCGGACTCAAGAGCCGGGCTCGCTGGATCACGATGAGCGGCTTCACCTTCGACGGCTACCTGCTGGCCCAGGCGGGCATCTTCGAGATCCGCCAGACCGACCACATCACCCTCAACGACATGACGATCCGGAACATCACGCGCGACACCACCTACTCCGACCGGGCCTACAAGACGTGGGCCTGCTACATCAGCGTCAGCAACACCACCTTCACGGCCGACGGCTGGACGATCACCGGCGTCAACCGCGACTGGAGCGGGATCCAGATCGACAGCGGCACGAGCGCGGCCGCGATCCACCTGACGAACATGACCCTGAGCCACCTCGACTACGCCTTCTACGAGAACGTCCCGACGACCGACCTCGTCCTCGACGGCTGGTCGATCAACGACACCGGGCAGGGCGACGCGTCGGTCAGCTTCCATCAGTCGCACGGCGTCTTCCGGAATCTCCACGGCACCAAGTCCTACGGCGTCAGCATCAACAGCTCGTGGATGACCTCGGGCGGCGGCAACACCTGGCAGTAGCCCGCGAACAGGCGTTGCCCCGGTCGATGTGACCGGGGTCGCGCTGGCGTTCCGCACCGACGTCCGTCACCGATTGGCGTGGGATGCGAAGATGGCAAGCGTTCGATCCCGCCATCCACTGGAATCGAGGGACTCCCCCTGCCACCCATCGGCTTCTTCGCGACCGTTCGAGCATGGCTTGGCCTGATCATCCTCGGGGCGATCGTCGGCGCCGCAGTAAGCCTTGCCGCGGGCCTCGTGACACCGCCGACCTACCTCAGCAAGGTCACGCTGATCGTGACGCCCTTCTCGTCGACGACCGGGATCACCTTCGGCGACGTGGAGGTTACCCAGGCCCTCGCCCCGACATTCGCCGAGCTGTCGACCACGACCCCGGTGCTCCAGCGCGTGATCGCGGACACGAAGGTCGATCTCGACCCTGAGGCACTGGCGAAGACGGTGTCGACTCATGTTCCGGTCGGGACCAGCCTGATCGACATTTCGGTCACCCACCGGGATCCGGACACCGCGGCTGCGCTCGCCAATGCGATCGCCGCCGAGCTCGAGCAGTACCAGGCCCATGGCGCAGACCAGATCTCCGCTCTCCACGTTTCCCTGGCCGTGGTCGACCCGGCGGTGCCGCCGCGCGTCCCCGAAGGACTCGGGATCGTCTTCCGAACGGCGCTCGGAGGGGCGGTCGGCATCCTCCTGTCGATCAGCCTGGCGTTCTTCGTCGAAAACCTCGGTCGCGGCGTGCAGAGTGTCGGGCGGGGGGTCGGGACGGCCGGTCGAACGCCGCCGGGACCGTCCGAGGGTGTCACGGTCACAGACGCCGCGCCCCTGCGCGGCGACCGATCCGTCGGCTCGACGCCCTCGGCCGAGGGTCAGTTGCGGAACTCGCCGTACGCTCACCCCGCCGCCCCCGCCGCGACGCCGCTGAGTCAGACGATGCTCCGGCCGGTACTGTCGGCGCCATCGCCGACCGCGCCATCGCCGACCGCGCCGCGGATCGTGATCACGTCCGAACGAGGGGCCGGCGCGGTTTCCCATTCGACGTCTGTCGTTCCGTCACCGAGACCGTCCACCTGGCCGGCCGCTGGCTCCGCGATGCCGGCATCGGTCGCCAGGCCAGTGTCGCCTGCGAGACCTGGTCCGATCACGGTCAGGGTGGCCGATCCGGCAATGCCGCCCTCGTCGAGCGCGTCCACCCTGGATCGTTCCGCGCCGCCGACGCCTGCGCGGTCGCCGAGCCCGACGGCCGTCCCAGCCCCGGCGAGGCCGCCGAGCCCCGCGGTCGTCACGACGGCGGTGGTTCCGGCGCGGGCGGCGGTTCCCGCGGCCGCGGCTCCGGCGGCTCCGGCCGCGACTACGCCCCCGCCGCCAGTCATCGTCCCTGCGGCCGAGGTCGCGAAAGCCCATCCAGCTGTACCCGTCGACGCCACGGCGACCCCTCCCGGGTCGTTCCCGACGACCGGGCCGACCGATCCTGCGCCACGCCGACGACGAGCACGGTCTGCATCCAAGGGTAACGGCAGCACCGGTGCCCCCGTGCCGTTGGCCGGAATCGTCGACGCGCCGCTCGCCAAGAGCTCGGCGGACGGCTCACCCGTCAGCCCGCCCTCGAAAGCAACGCCGCAAAAGGCTCGATCGAGTGCGGACGGGGCCAACGTGGCCCGTCGTCCGAAGGCGAGCGGCCAACGTGAACGAGCGCCGCGGTCCGCGCATCGGGAACCCGACAGCCCCGACTGACCCGAGTGACCGGTACGACGCGTCGGTCGCGCCCGGGAATGTCAGCGGTCGACGAGCTGGATCAGCGCCGCAGCCGCCAGACCGATCCCCACCCCGAGTGCCACGACCTGGCGCCGGCTGAGTTCGAACGCCCCCGCTCCAACCACGGTCCGCCAGCGTGGTTCGGATCCGGTCGCGACTGCGAGGTCGCGATCGGCGCGTTCGTCGATACGGTCGAGAGGCCGCCCCGACATCGTCGCTGGCGCCCGCCGGCGGACGCTCCAGCCGCGGGCACGCGGGGAGTCGATATCCGCGTCGAAATCCAGCCCGCATCCCTGGCAGAACCGGATGCTGGCGACCCGCCGTGCGCCGCAGTTCGGGCAGGTGGAGTGGCTCGCGAGCCGTGCCGCGAACGAATCCGCGATCATCGGCGTTCCCGACGGATCGGTCCTCCAGGCGACCGGATCCCGCCCGCCGGGCGGGTCGGGCGAGGCGTCCGAGCGATTGCGTAGTCGCAACGACGGGCTCCGATCTGGCGGTCGCCCGATGCGGGGCGGTCCGACGATGATGACCTGCCCGGCCGATGCCTGCAGCGGCGTCGGCTCGATCCGCCGGCCCTCCGCGCGCAGGGGGTGTTTGTCACCTGGATGGCGAGATCGTCGAGCTTGAAGTCCTTCGTCGTCCACCGTCCTGCCTGGACAGGGACGAAGGTCCCGACCGGAGTGGCTGTGGGATTTTCTAGCGACCGATGCCTGGGCTCTCAGTCGCCTCCGCCTCTGGCGAGCCGCTCCTCGTATCGTCGGTCGCGCCACGCCAGGGCCGCCTTCAGCCCATCGCTGCGGACGATCGTGTCGAACTCGCGGGCAGTCGCGCTCATGTTGACGAAGGACTGGAGGTCGAGCCCCGCCTCGACGGCTGCCGCGAATCCGGCGGCATCCATGGCCCGGTTCAGCATCAGCTTCGTCGGCGCCATCACGTCCGGCGGCACACGCGCCAGCTTCTCGGCGAGCGCATCGACCTCGGCGACGAGGCGTTCGACGGGCACGACTCGATTGACGAGACCGATCCGCTCCGCCTCGGCGGCGCCGATCAGGTCGCCGGTCATGAGCAGCTCGCGCGTCCGTTTCTGGCCGATCACGTACGGCATCAACAGGGTCACCGGCGCCGAACCGAACCGGATCTCGGGCTCGCCCAGCTGGGCGTCCTCGGCCGCGACGATCAGGTCGCAGGCCATCGCCAGCTCGAGACCGCCGGCGAGTGCGTACCCGTGGACCTGGGCGATCACCGGCTTCGGGCAAGACCAGATCGCCAGCGTCGCCGCGACGTCGCGGGCAAGGACGTCGCGCCAATCCCAGGCGGTCGCCGGAGCGGCCTCGGCGAGGTCGTAGCCGGAGCAGAACGCCCGGCCCGCCCCGGCGATGACGACGACTCGGACCCGCTCGTCGGCCGTGGCGTCCGCGATCGCGTCGGTCAGGGCGTCGCGAAGCTCGGCGCTGATGGCATTCAGCTTCGCCGGACGGTTGAGGGTGAGGCGAACGCCCCATGCCTGCGATTCGCGGAGCAGGACCGACTCGTCAGGGCTCATCGCCGGCCGACCCCGTCATCCACGACGACGAGGGCATCGACGGCGGCGGTCCCGGAGGGGCCCGAAATCACGGGGTTGACGTCGACCTCGAGAACCGTCGGGTCGTCCACCAGGAGCTGCCCGAGCCGGACGATCGCATCGATGACGGCGGGTCGATCCACGCCGGGGCGGCCCCGGGCCCCGGCGAGCACCGCGACGGCGCGCAGCTCGTCCAGCATCGCCGCGGCCTCGGCTTGGTCGACCGGCGCCAGGCGGATGGCGACGTCGTCGAGCACCTCGGCGAGGATTCCGCCGAGCCCGACGACGACCAGCGGCCCGAACAGGGGATCGCGCCGGCCGCCCAGGATCAGCTCGACACCCTGGAGCTGGCGACTCACGAGAAGGCCGCGCTGGACCGCGCCCCCGGGGAGTGCCAGGTCGAGCAGCTCGCGAGCGGCATTCCGCACGGCGCCGTCGTCCGCCAACCCGAGCCGGACGCCGCCGACGTCGGACTTGTGCGCGAGTCCGACCGCGTCGAGCTTGAGGACAACCGGGAACCCGATGGACCGAGCCTGTGCGGCGGCATCATCGGGATCGGCCACGAGCCTGGGCCGCAGGACCGGCAGTCCCGCCGCTTCGAGACGGGCCAGGCTGTCGGTCTCGGCGAGGGCTCGCCCGGCCGCTGAGGGCTGGGCGGCGGCGGAGTGATCGTCCGCGTCGAGCAGGCCCGGCACCGCCGGATCGTGACCGAGCAGCGTCCGATCCGCGGCAAGCTCCGGCCAGCCGGCTCGAACGGGTCCGCCCAGCCGACGACGCGCCTGGCGGGCCTCCCAGCGGGCAACTGCCGCGATCGCGGTGAAGGCCTCGGCCGCGCCACGGAGGACCGGGACGCCGCCGGCCGCGCGCATCGCGTCGACGATCTCCGGGGTCGGCTCGCCGGAGGTGAGCGAGACGAAGACGGGCAGGATGTTCGGGCGATCGCGGGTCGCGGCCACGAGCGGGCCGGCTACGTCCATGGCCGTCTCGACCTCAGAGGGCAACGATCGATACGGAAAGTCGTGCACGACCGCCAGGACGTCGAAGGCGTCCGAGGTGGCAAATGCCTCGAAGGCGGCGGCGTAGGCGGTCGGCGGATCGGTGGCGCCCCACGGGTCGAGCGGGTTGCCGATGTAGCCGAGGGTCGGCAGGTCGGCCAGGATCGCGGCGCGCGCCGACGCCGGCACGTTGGGCAGGTCGATCCCGGTCCGCGGAGCCAGGTCGGCGATCAGCGAGGCCTCGCCCGTCGAGACGGTCACGACGCCGGTCCGCCCGCGCCCGACGCGGCGCCCGAGGCGCCGGCAGCCCGCGACGAGCTCGGCGGTCTCGAGAAGCCGATCGAGGTCCTCGCAGACGATGACCCCGGCCGCCGCGAGCGCCGCATCGGTCGCGCGCGTCTCGCCCGCCAGCGATCCCGAGTGGGCGATCGAGGCCGCCTGCGCCTGGCGGCTCCGACCGACCTTGACGGCCATGATCGGCTTGCCGACCTGGAGTGCCCGATCGGCCAGGGCAAGGAATCGCTCCGGCCGTTTGAAGCCCTCGACGAACAGGATCACCGCGTCGGTCTCGTCGTCGTCGATCGCGTGCGCCAGGAAGTCGCAGACGTCGAGGACGACCTCGCTGCCGCAGCCGACGATGCGCGAAAACCCGATCCGGTTGCCCGAATGGATGAACGCGTCGGTCACGGAACCGGACTGGGCGATGCCCGCGACGCCGCCCCGGGGCAGCCACGGGTTGATGTCGCCGATGTACGTCGCACAGTTCGTCGTGAGGTCGACGAGCCCCATGCAGTTCGGACCGAGCAGGGCGATCCCGCCGCGGATCGCGATCTCGCGGACGTCGCGCTGCATCTGGGCCGCGGCCGCGCCGCCCTCGACGACGCCGCCGCCTGGGACGATGACGGCGGGCACGCCGGCCGCTGCCGCGTCGGCCACCACGGAGGCGGCTCGGAGCGGGTTGACCGCGACCACGACCGTGTCCGGAACCTCGGGCAGATCGGCGATCGATCGGTAGCATGGTTGGCCGTCCAGCTCGTCGTATCTCGGGTTCACGAAGTGGCACCGCGTCGCACTCTCGAGGACCCTGAGGTTGTTGCGGACGGTCCGGGCGATCCCGCCGCGGGCCGACGCACCGACGACCGCGATCGAACGCGGGGCGAACAGCGGACCGAGGTCGATCGGCCGCGTTTTCACGGCGCGCGTCTGGTCGGCGGGAGTGTCGTCGGCCGGCCGGGCGGGATCCGCCGCCACCGGGTCGATCACCCGACGACCCGTCCGACGCCTCGCTTATCGAGGGCCCGGGCGACGATCATCCGCTGGATTTCCGAGGTGCCCTCCCAGATCCGGTCGACGCGCAGCTCGCGGAGGTATCGCTCGACCGGGAACTCGCGCATGTAGCCGCGACCTCCGAACACCTGGACGACCCGGTCGGCGCAGCGCCATGCCGCCTCCGATGCGAACAGCTTCGCCAAGGATGCCTTGGCGTGGACGACCCGGGCATCGGCGCCGCCGTCGGCGAGGGCGGCAGCCTCGCGGGTGAGCAGGCGGGCCGCAGCGGCGTCCGCGGCCGAGTCCGCCAGCGGGAACGAGACGCCCTGGAAGTCGTAGATCCGCTGGCCGAACTGGACCCGCTGCGTCGCCCATTCGACGGCGAGGGCCAGGAGCCGCTCCATCGCCCCGGCGCAGCGCGCGGCGATGTGGATCCGCTCCTCGATGAACCACTCGTTCGTCAGCTCGTCCGCCCGGCCGAGCCCGCCGAGGATCGCCGACGCGGGCACCCGGACGTCCGCGAGGACGAACTGCGGGTGCCGGTCCGCGAACGTGTGGGTGTAGTCGGGGTCGTGCGTCATCGTCAGGCCCGGCATGTCGTAGTCGACGAGGAAGAGCGTCGGTTGTGGCTCGAGGCCGCCCGGTCCCGCGTCGTCGCCCCCGACGACGCAGTGGAAGATCATGAAGTCGGTCTCGTCGGGCGGGCCCGTGACGAACCATTTCTCGCCGTTGAGGATGTAGTCCCCGGTCGCCGTGTCGCGGACCGCACGGGCCTCGAGGGATCGGGCATCAGAGCCCGCGTTCGGTTCGGTGATCGCATAGCTGCCGAAGCGCTCGCCACGCATGCTCGGCTCGAGGTAGCGGCGGCGCTGCGCCTCGTCGGCGTGGATCAGGGCGTTGTAGGCGCCGGGGATGAACGACCACAACCCGCCGGTCGCCTGACCGAGCTGCTCGTGGACGATCACCTGGTCGAGCGCCGTCCAGCCCTGGCCACCGAGCTCCACCGGAAACGATCCGCCGTGAAGACGGGCGTCGATCGCCGCCCACTTCAGCTCGCTGCGCGTCGCGGCCGGGAGCCGGCCGCCGGCGCGCTCGAACTCAGCCTCGAGCGGTTGGAGGACGTCGACGACGTAGGCGCGCGCCCGCCCCTGGAGCTCGAGCTGGGCGGGGCTGAGGGTGACGTCCACCGCCCGAGGATGACCGGCCCAAGAGCCGGCGGCGGCCGGCGTCCCGGGTCGCGCGACGCCGTGATCCGAGGTCCTCGACGGCGTTCGTCGCGGACATCTGCTTCAAGCCCGTCCGAATTCGTCGCGGATGGCCGTTCGAGCCCCACCGCGTTCGTCGCGGATGGCCGTTCGAGCCCGACGGCGTTCGTCGCGCATGAGTGCGTCAGTGCAAGGCGGACCCGAGCACCGGAGCGAGCGGGCGTGAACGCCCGTAAGCGAGGAGCGCAGGGTCCAACGCGGCGATGGCGCGCTCAGGCGCGACAGTCGATGATCTCGCCGCCTAACTTGGCCAGGCGAGGACCATGATGCGGAGCTCCGTCATGTCCTCGATCGCCCAGCGGATCCCTTCGCGGCCCAGGCCGGAGTCCTTGACCCCGCCGTAGGGCATGTGATCGGTCCGGTACGTCGGGACATCGTTGACGATCACGCCGCCGACCTCGAGCTCGTTGAACGATTGCCAGGCCGCCCCGAGATCGTTCGTGAAGACGCCGGTCTGGAGCCCGAACATCGAGTCGTTCACGCCACGGATCGCGTCCTCGATGTCGGTGAACTTGAAGGCGACCACGAGCGGCGCGAACGCCTCGTTCGAGCAGACCGCGGCCGTGACCGGGACGTCGGTCAGGATCGTCGGCGGGAAGAAGGTGCCGTTGGCGGTGCCGCCGAGGAGGGCCTTGCCACCGGCGGCGAGCGCCTCGTCGACCCAGCGCTGGGTTCGCGACGCGGCGTTGCCGTCGACCATCGGCCCGACGTCGGTCTGGGGATCGAGCGGATCACCGAGCTTGAGCGCCCGCGCGCCCTCGATCAGCTTCGGCATGAAGGTGTCCCAGACGTCCGCGTGGACGAACATCCGCTGGACGCTGATGCAAACCTGGCCGGCATAGGCGAAGGCGCCGACGAGCACGCGCTTGACGGCCCAATCGAGGTCGGCGGTCTTGTCGACGATCACGCCGGCGTTGCCGCCCAGCTCGAGCACGACCCGCTTCTTGCCGGCCCGCTCCTTCATCCGCCACCCGACCGAGGGGCTGCCGGTGAACGTCAGGAGCTTGAAGCGATCGTCGCTGACCATCCGGTCGCCGAGCTCGCGGCTCATCGGCAGGATGCTGACCGAGCCCATCGGCGCGCCGGCCTCCTCGACGATCTCGGCGACCGTCAGCATGACGAGCGGATCCTTGGACGGCGGCTTCAGGACGATCGGGTTGCCCGACGCGATCGCCGGCGAGAGCTTGTGGGCGGCCAGATTGAGCGGAAAGTTGAACGGGCTGATCGCCGCGATCGGGCCGATCGGGAACCGTCGGGTGATCCCCATCCGGCCCTTGCCGGAGGGAGCGATGTCGAGCGGAATCGTCTCGCCCACCATCCGCTCGGCCTCCTCGGCGCCGAGCCGGAAGGTGACGACGGCCCGATCGACCTCGACCAGCGAATCGCGGATGGGCTTGCCGGCCTCGAGAGCGATCAACCGGCCGAGCTCCTCGCGGCGGGCCTTGATCCCGGCGCTGATGTTGCGGAGGATCGCGCCGCGCTCGTAGGCCGGCAGGTGCCGGGTCACGTCGAACGCCTTGACCGCCGCCTCGACCGCCTGCTCGTACTGGGCCTCGGTCGCATGGAAGGTCGCGCCGGCCGGATGATCGGCGTCGGCCGGATTGGCGATCACCAGCGGGTCGTCGGACTCGACCCACGTTCCGGCAAGGAAGATCGGATGTGGCTTGGCGCCGGTCGTGGCGGTCATTGCGGAGGCTCCTGAGAGTGGATCGGTCATGCCATTCTATCCGTGCCCCGTACGAAGCCAGCGCGAGGTCAAGCCGATGAGCCCGTCACGTTCGCCATCCCTCCGCCAGCTCCTGCGCGTGAAGCCCGGCTCGAAGGTCCGCCTCGCCGGCATCGACCCGAACGAGACCCACGGCCGCGGCAAGCAGGGATCGGCCGCCGAGCTGGCGACTGGCCTCGAACGCCTGACGAACCTCCAGGATCGGATCTGGGCGGAGCAGAAGCATCCGGTCCTGATCGTCCTCCAGGGCATCGACGCGGCCGGCAAGGATGGCTCGGTCACGCACGTGATGAGCGCCTTCAACCCGATGGGCTGCACCGTCACGTCGTTCAAGGTGCCGACCCCGCTCGAGCTCGCCCACGACTACCTGTGGCGGACCCATCAGCGCGTGCCGGGCAAGGGGGAGATCGCCATCTTCAACCGGTCGCACTACGAGGACGTGCTCGTCGTGCGGGTTCACGACATCGTGCCGAAGAAGGTCTGGGCGGAGCGCTACGACCAGATCAACGCGTTCGAGTCACTGCTCGCGTCGTCGGGAACGACGATCATCAAGTTCTTCCTGCTGATCGACAAGGACGAGCAGAAGGCGCGCCTCACTTGATGATCGTCGTTCCCGACGAAGAACTGGAAGTTCAAGCTCGGCGACCTCGCCGAGCGCAAGCTCTGGGACGATTACATGGCGGCCTACGAGGACGCCCTGAGCCGTTGCTCCACCGCCGCGGCGCCGTGGTACGTCATTCCGGCCAACCGCAACTGGTTCCGCAACCTCGCGATCGCCGACATCGTCGCCGATACGCTCGACGACCTGAAGCCGGCCTACCCGCCAGCCACCGAAGACCTGAGCAAGGTCGTCATCGAGTAAGAGCTGTCGCGCTGGAACAACGATGGCGGCGTTGCCGCGATAAGCCGCGGTGAATGCCTGCTCGCCACGATGGCGGGATGAACGCGGATGCACTTCATGGCCGCCGATCCATCTCGCAGATCGAGCTGGAGCGCACGACCGACGAGGTCCTCAGGCGCTTGGGGGCGACAATCCGGTCGGCACGCGTGCGGCGCCGGCTGACGCAGCACGCCCTCGCGAGGCGGATCGGGATCAGCCAGAGCGAGATGAGTCGGATCGAGCTCGGTCATGGTCATGGCGTGCGAATCGAGACGTGGGTGTCGCTCGCGCATGAGCTCGGCCTGCAGCCGCGATTCGAGCTCGCCCGTGACTGGCGGGAGTCACCGGCCGATGCCGGCCACCTGGCGATCCAGGAGCTGCTCCTCCGCCTGGCGCATTCGACCGGCTGCCATGCGACCTTCGAGCTGCCGATCCGGCCGGACGACCCGGGCCGCTCGATCGACGTCTTCGTTCGCGACGACGGCCGGCGACGCCTGCTCGTGGAGGAGGCGTGGAACTCGTTCGGCGACATCGGCGGCGGCGCTCGGTCGTTCGATCGGAAGCTCGCCGCCGCGCGCGATCTGGCCGTCGTAATCGGCGGCGACCGCCCATACACCGTTGGCGGCTTGTGGATCGTCCGGGCGACCAGGCGCAATCGCGAGCTCGTCGCGCGCTACCCCGAGGTGTTCGCGCGGCGGTTTCCCGGCTCGTCGAGTGGATGGGTCCGAACGCTCAAGGCCGGACTGCCGCCCCCGGCCGAGCCGGGCCTGGTCTGGTGCAACGTACTTGCCACCGACCTGCACCCCTGGCGCCGTCATCGGCGGCTTCCGTGATGCCTATCGGGATGGTCTACCCACCAGGCGGGTATTTGCTGGCGAAGGTGGCGCCGAAGTGTCAAGCAGGAGCCACCACATGGGACGTGACGGTCGCTTCCGAGGAGACCTACCCGCCCGGAGCGTAAGTGGCGCCGTAAGGACTGCCACCGGCGACCCTACGGCCAACGGCAGACTGGCCTGTCGAGTGGACTGGCCAACGGATACCCGCCCGGCGGGTAGGCGTCGTCGGTCGGGGGTAAGCGTCGTCAGTAAGGCGAGGAGGCGTGGGCGAAAAGAGCAGCCCTACTTCTTGCCGAATAGCGTTCCGAAGACGCCTCGGATGAGGTCTTGCCCGAGTCGCGACGTCACGACCCGGCCGGCGGTCCGGACGCCCGTTGCGATCATCCGGTCGTGGGCCCTAGCGTCGGCCCGAGCCTGCCTCGCGGCCGCCGCCCGTGCCCGTTCGGCGGCCCGCTGAGCGGCAGCCATCTCCCGCGCCTGGCGGGCGATCTCCCGCTGCTGCTGGGCCGGCGTCATCGTGTTGAGGCCACCCGCGGTCGTCGGTGGCGCGCCGGCCTTCGCCGCCTGCTGGGCCGCCGCCTTCGCCGAGGCGAGCCGCGCCGTGATCATCTCGTAGGCGCTCTCGCGATCGATCGTCCGGCCGTACTTCGTGCTGAACGAGCTCGCCAGGATGCGCGCCTGCAGGTCGGCGTCGGGGAGGGCCGCCATCAGCGAGTCGGGCGGCAGGAGTCGGGTCGCCGCAAGTGGCGTCGGGATCCCGCGCGGCGAGAGGACGGTGACGAGCGCCTCGCCGATGCCGAGGGAGGTGATCGTCGTCTCGACGTCGTAGTGGCTCGTGACGGGGAACGTCCGGGCCGTCTTCCGCAGCGCATCGGCGTCGTCCGGGGTGAAGGCCCGCAGGGCATGCTGGACCCGGTTGCCGAGCTGGGCGAGGACCGGCGACGGGACGTCCGTGGGTGCCTGGGTCACGAAATAGACGCCGACCCCCTTCGAGCGGATCAGGCGCGCGGTGCGCTCGATCTGGGCGAGGAGCGCATCGGACGCCCCGTCGAACAGGAGGTGGGCCTCGTCGAAGAAGAAGCACAGCTTCGGCTTCGGCAGGTCGCCGACCTCGGGCAGCGTCTCGTACAGCTGGGCGAGCATCCAGAGCATGAACGTGCTGAACAGGCTTGGCTGGTTCATGACGTCGCGGAGCTCGAGAACCGAGATCATCCCGAAGCCGTCGGCCGTCGTCCGGAGGAGGTCTCCCACGTCGAACTCGGGCTCGCCGAAGAACGTGTCGGCGCCCTCCTGTTCGAGGACGACGAGCGAGCGGAGCAGGACCCCGACCGACGCCGGCGACATCCCGCCGTAATCGGCAAGGATCGGCTTGCCCTCATCGGACGCCAGGAACTTGAGCGTGGTCTCGAGGTCCTTGAGGTCGAGCAATGGCAGGTCGTTGTCATCGCAGTACTTGAAGATGAGCGACAGGATCGACGTCTGCGTCTCGTTGAGATCGAGGACCTTGCCGAGCAGGAGCGGCCCGAACGAATGGACGGTCGCTCGAACCTGCGCGCCGAGCTTGCCGGAGAGCGACAGGAACTCGACGGGATGACCGCTCGGCTCGAACGTCCAGGCGAGCGACGCCACGCGTTCCTGGACCTTCGGGTTGGTCACGTCGCCGGGCACCGCGATCCCGGTGACGTCGCCCTTGATATCGGCAACGAAGACCGGGACCCCGGCCTTCGACAGCTCCCCCGCGAGGAGTTGGAGGGTCTTGGTCTTGCCGGTCCCGGTCGCGCCGGCGATCAGGCCGTGGCGGTTCATCATCGACAGCGCGACCTGGACCCGGGCGTCGTTGAGGAGCTCGCCGTCGAGCATCGGGCTGCCGATGGTGAGGGCGGGCTCATCGAGTGCGTAGCCCCGGGTCATCTCGTCGCGAAAGGCCTGGTCCATCGGTCGCTCCGAAGGGTCTGGACTGGGGTGCGGCGGGGACGGAAGCGTATCATCGGGGC
>Ga0207684_10000867_pt1 | contig 34569 bp, 34 predicted proteins | sample KBSK5501metaG_FD_184342 | JGI IMG/M metagenome (GOLD analysis project Ga0207684, IMG submission 184342) | Corn, switchgrass and miscanthus rhizosphere microbial communities from Kellogg Biological Station, Michigan, USA - KBS K5-50-1 metaG... | ecosystem: Host-associated > Plants > Roots >... | reverse complement strand
CCTGGTCCCGGGGCTGATCAACCTGGACTTTGCCGACGTGCGCACCATCATGTCCGGCATGGGCATGGCTCTCATGGGCACCGGACAGGGTAAGGGCGAGCATCGCGCGCTCGACGCGGCCCAGAAGGCGGTGGCGAGCCCGCTGCTCGACGAGACCTCGATCGAGGGGGCCCGCGGCATCCTCATCAACTTCACGGGCGGCCCCGACCTGTCCATCCACGAGGTCGAGGAGGCCGCGCGCATCGTCCAGGAGGCTGCGCACGAAGAGGCCAATATCATCTTCGGCGCCGTTCTGGACGAGACCCTGCGCGACGAGGTGCGCATCACCGTCATCGCCACCGGCTTCACCGAGCGCAAGGAGGCCACGAGCCCCGGGCCCAAGGTGGTGCCGATCCCTTCCGGCCCGCGCACCGGACCGGCGCCCGCCAAGGACTGGCGGCGGCGCATCGCGGATCTGCGCGCGGAGGGCGAGGAGGCCGCGGAGGAAGACCTGGACGTGCCGGCGTTCCTGCGCCGCCAGGCCGACTAGGCTCCGTCGCTCCTCCCCCCTGACCCGGAGGAGAGGGTATCGCGCAGTCGTGAGAGAATGACTCGGTGACGTCCCGCGCGTCCGACGCCCACGACGATCTGCCGCGCTTCGTGACCTCCCCGCTGCTGGAGGAGCACGGCCTCCCGCATCTGTTCACGACGCGCCATTTCCCCGGCGTCGCGCGAGCGACCGAGTCCCGCCCGCCCTTCGGCCCCGATGCGTGGCCGCTCCTGGCCGCCCACGGGCTCGCCGCCGATCCCGCGTACGCCCGGCAGGTGCACGGCGCCACCGTCCTTCGCGCCGATCGGCACGGGCTCGCCGGGCACGCGGATGCGCTCACCACCGCCCGGCCCGGCCTGCCACTCTGCATCTCCACCGCCGACTGCTTGCCCGTCCTCCTCTACGACGCGCACGCCGGCCGGCTGGCCGCGGTCCATGCGGGCTGGCGCGGCACGGTGCAATCCGTGACCCACGCCGCCGCCGTCGCCCTGATCGACGCGGGCAGCGCGGCCGCCGATCTCGTCGTCGCGATCGGCCCGTCCATTGGACCGTGCTGCTACGAGGTGGACGCGCCGGTGATTGCGCGCCTGAAGGCGGCCTTCCCGGGCGGCGCGGAGACGTGGGCGACGCCCAAGGGCCCCGGCAAGTGGATGCTCGATCTCTGGGGAGCCAATCGGGACCAGCTCATCGCCGCGGGGGTCCGGCCGGAGCGGATCGATCTGACGCGGCTCTGCACCGGCTGCCGTCCCGACCTGCTCTTCTCCTATCGCCGCGAGCGCGGCGCGGGCCGCCTCGTCGCGGTAGCGGCGCTGCCCGGGTCGAAGACCCCCTCGCGGGGTCCGGCCAGCCGGGCCTGACGGCCCGGGGCCGGCATGCTAGAATCGCCGCTACTCATGCTGGACATACGCGCCAACCTCGGGCGGGTCCAGGAGGCTGTCGCGCGGGCGTGCGCGCGGGCCGGTCGCTCTCCCGACCACGTCCTGCTCATCGCGGTCTCCAAGACGGTGGAAGCCGAGCGCATCCGGCTGGCCGTCGCGGCGGGCGTCGCGGCCCTGGGGGAGAACCGCGTGCAGGAGGCGCGGGACAAGATCGGGACACTGGGGCGGCCGGTGCCGTGGCATCTGATCGGGTCGCTGCAGACGAACAAGGCCCGGGACGCGGCGCGCCTCTTCGACTGGATCCACTCGGTGGATCGGCTGGAGCTGGCCCAGGAGCTGTCGCGGCGCGCCCACGGGGGAGAGCGCGTGCTCAATGTCCTGCTGCAGGTCAACCTGGGGGACGAGCCGCAGAAGGGCGGCGCGGCGCCCGCCGACCTGAAGGGGTTGTTCGACGCGGTGTTCGGTCTGCCTGGTCTACGCGTCCGCGGCCTCATGGCGATTCCGCCGGTGGCGGAGAGCCCCGAGGCGACGCGGCCGTATTTCCGGCGGCTGCGCGAGCTGCGCGATCAGCTCGGGCTCGAGCATTGCTCGATGGGCATGAGCGCGGACTTCGAGGCGGCCATCGAGGAAGGGGCGACCATGGTGCGCGTGGGGACGGCGATCTTCGGTCCACGGGCACCGCGCCCCTCGACCCTCTCCTCCCAGGGGAGAGGGAAGCGTGAGGGGCCAGAGGGTGAGGGGGAGAACACGCGGTGAGCATCAAGGACAAGAAGGTCGGCTTCCTGGGCGCGGGTAACATGGGGGAGGCCATCATCAAGGGCCTGCTCCAGACCGGCCTCGTGCCCGCCGCCGCCATCGCGGCCACCGACGTCCGCGCCGACCGCCTCGAGCAGATGGCCAAGCAGTACGGGGTCCGTGCGGCCTCGTCGAACGTCGATCTGGTCGGCGAGGCCGACGTCGTGATCCTGGCCGTCAAGCCCCAGATCATGGGCGCGGTGCTGAAGGAGATCTCGAGCGCGGTGGACCGGGGGAAGCTCCTGATCTCGATCGCGGCCGGGGTGCCGGTGGCCACACTGCGCGCCGGGCTCGGCAAGCCCGCCCGCCTGATCCGGGTGATGCCCAACACGCCCGCGCTCGTGCTCGAGGGCGTCACCGCGATCGCGCGGGCCGAAGGGCTCGCGGCCGGCGATCTCGAGATGGCCCAGGAGCTGTTCGGAGCGGTGGGGCGCGTGGTGGTGCTGGACGAAGACGCGCTCGACGCGGTCACCGGCCTGTCCGGCTCCGGGCCCGCCTACGTGGCCATCGTGATCGAGTCGCTGGCCGACGGGGGCGTGAAGATGGGCCTGGATCGGGCCACCGCGATGACGCTGGCTGCGCAGACCGTGCTCGGATCGGCGCGGCTCATCCTCGAGACCGGCGCGCATCCGGGCCAGCTCAAGGACATGGTGGCCTCCCCGGGCGGCACCACCATCGCCGGCATCGCGGCGCTGGAAGAGGGAGGCGTGCGGCGCACCTTCATCAGCGCGGTCGAGCGCGCGACGCAGCGCTCACGCGAGCTGGGAGGAAAGCGCTAGTGGTCGAGATGCTCGGCTTCCTCGGCTGGCTGCTCAACCTGTATTCGTGGGTGATCATCGCGGCGGCCCTGATCACGTGGGTGAGCCCCGACCCGCGCAATCCCATCGTCACGTTCCTGCGGCAGGTGACCGAGCCGGTGTTGGGCCCGGTGCGACGCTTTCTGCCGCCGTGGAAGACCGGCGGGCTCGACTTCTCCCCGCTGATCGTCATCATCGCCATCCAGTTCGTGGAGCGGGTCATCTTCCCGGGCCTGGTCCGGGCGCTGTACTGAGGAGGAGGTCCGCCGTGCGTATCACGCCCATGGATATCCGCCAGCAGCAGTTCACCGTCCGAACGTTCCGCGGCTTCGACGTCCAGGAAGTCGACACCTTTCTCGAGGACCTGGCCTCGGACTACGAAGCCCTGCTCAAGGAGAACAGCCTGCTGAAGGAGCACCTCCAGGCCGCCGAGGAGCGCACGCGCGGGCTCGAGCAGCGCGAGCGCATGCTGCAGGAGACGCTCGTCACCACGCAGCGGATGGTCGAGGAGATGAAGGACAACGCCCGGCGCGAGGCCCAGCTCCTGATCAAGGAAGCCGAGATGCAGGGCGAGAAGACCATCGAGGCCGCGCGCACCGCGGAGGCCGCCATCCAGGCCCAGATCAGCCAGCTCAAGCGGACGCGGCGGCAGCTGGCCGAGTCGCTACGGGCCACCGTGGACATGTACCAGCGGCTGCTCGACCAGGATCTCGAGGCGGATGCCAACCAGGGCGACGGCGGCTAGGCCCGAGGCCCTGCTGCTGCACGTCCGCGTCCATCCTCGAGCCAGGCGGGACGAGGTCGTCGGCTGGCAGGACTCGGTCCTGCGCCTGCGCGTGACCGCCGCGCCGGACGACGGAGAAGCGAACCATGCGGTGACCGGCCTGCTGGCCGATGCGCTCGGGATCGCGCCCTCGCGCGTCGCGCTGGTGCGCGGCGCCACCACCCGCGACAAGCTCTTCCGCATCGAGCGGCTCTCCCTAGCCGAGGTCCGGATGAAGATCCCCCCGGGTGAGGGGGCCTGATGATCTCGCCGGTCCGCTGGCAGGACGGGCGGCTCGTGCTGCTCGACCAGACCCGGCTGCCCACCGAGGAAGTCGAGCGCGCCTACGCCTCGTGGCAGGAGGTGGCCGAGGCCATCCGCACCCTGGTCGTCCGCGGGGCACCCGCCATCGGCGTGGCCGCGGCCTTCGGCGTGGTCCTGGCCGCGCGACAGAGTGACGCGGGAGACTCCTCGGCGCTGCTCGCCGATCTGGAGGAGGCCCTCAAGGGTCTGGCCGCGACGCGGCCCACCGCGGTCAACCTCTTCTGGGCGCTCGATCGTATGCGTCGGACGATCGACGCGGGGCGGGGCCTCCCAGTCGCCACGCTGGGTGACCGGCTGCTCGCGGAGGCCCAGGCCATCCTCTCGGAGGACCTCGCGGCGAACCGCGCAATGGGCGCTCACGGCGCCGCGCTGGTGCCGGAGGGCGCCCGGCTCCTCACGCACTGCAACGCGGGGGCGCTGGCCACCGCCGGCTACGGCACCGCGGTCGGCGTGATCCGCGCCGCCCACGAGCGGGGCAGGCTCAAGCTGGTGTGGGTGGACGAGACGCGCCCGGTCATGCAAGGCTCCCGGCTCACCGCCTGGGAGCTCGGCAAGGAGGGCATTCCGCACCGGCTCATCTCGGACGTGACGGCCGGCTTCGTGATGAAGCGCGGCGAGGTCGACCTGGTCGTGACCGGGGCCGACCGCATCGCGGCCAACGGCGACACCGCGAACAAGATCGGCACCTATTCGGTCGCGGTGCTGGCCCGCCACCACTCCATCCCGTTCTACGTGGCCGCGCCGTACTCCACCATCGATCCCTCGATCCCGAGCGGCGCCTCCATCGTGATCGAGGAGCGCGACGCGGGAGAGGTGCGGGGTGTGGCGGGGCGCCAGACCGCGCCCGCGGCCACGCCCGTCTTCAACCCCGCCTTCGACGTCACCCCCGCCGAGCTGATCACCGCGATCATCACCGAGCGCGGTGTCATCCGCCCCCCGTACCGCTTCGACTGATCTCCCTCTCCATTTTTTTGAGGGGGCCATCATGTCCAACAACCGCGATATCACCAGCGCCCGCCAGTACCACGACCGCACCGCGCATTCGCCCGAGTCGGTGCGGCGAAGCGGCCACATGCTCGACTGGGACATCAAGCCGCTGCCCTTCAAGGTCTACCCGGCCCTCGAGCCGCTTCGGCTGCCGACGGACCTCCCCGCGCTCGAGGCCGACACGTTCGCGGCGCTGGCCCCGGACGCGCCCATCGCCCGCCCGGCCGCCGCCCTGGACCTCGAGCGTCTCGCCGCGCTGCTCTTCTTCTCGGCCGGCGTGACGCGGGTCAAGAGCTACCCGGGCGGCGCCCAGGTCCACTTCCGCGCGGCGGCGTCGACCGGTGCACTCTACCAGACCGAGGTGTACGTGGTGGCGGGCGCTATGGCCGGGCTCGAGCCCGGCGTCTACCATTTCAACCCGGGCGACTTCAGCCTGAGACGGCTCCGCGCCGGCGACTTCCGGGGCGCGGTGGCGCAGGCGACGGCGGATGATGCGGTGGCGACGGTCGGGGCCTCCGTGGTCGTCTCGGCGATCTACTGGCGCAATACCTGGAAGTACCAGGCGCGTGGCTACCGCCATCTCTTCTGGGATAGTGGCACGCTCCTGTCCCAGCTGCTGGCGACGGCGCGCGCACTGGACCTGCCCGCCCGCCTCGTCACCGGCTTCGTGGACGCCCACGTCAACGCGCTGCTGGGCCTCGACGCCCGGACCGAGGCCGCGCTCGTCGTCGTGCCGGTGGGATCTCCTGGTCCCTCGGCGGGGGCGCCGCCGGTCGTGACGACTCTCGAGCCCGAGGTGATCCCGCTCTCGACTCAGGAGGTGGACTACCCGCTGCTGCGCGCCGCCTACGAGGACTCGAGCCTGGACTCCGAAGCCGAGGTGGTGGCCTGGCGGGAGACCGACCATCTATCCGCTCGGCTCGCCTTCGGCTTCGCCTCGCCAAGCAATGTCGGCATGCAAGACCTGACCCCACCGCGGGGGGCCGCCGGGCGGTCGCTCGGCGAGACCATCGCCAAGCGTGGGTCGACGCGCGAGTTCTCGGCCGAGGCGATCACGGCCGAGGAGCTGTCGAGTGCTCTGTATCACGCCACCCGCGGGTTCCCGGCCGACGTGCCCGGCGGCCTGACGGACCTCTACGTCAACGCGCACGCCGTGACGGGCCTCGAGCCCGGCGCCTACGCCTACCACCGCGGCTCACACGCCCTCACGCAGCTCCGGGCGGGGGACGTGCGGGCCGCGTCCACGTTTCTCTGTCTCGATCAGGCCCTGGGCGGGACGTCGAGCGCGACCGTCTTCTTCCTGAGCGATCTGGCTCGCGTGCTCGGCCGCTGGGGCAATCGCGGCTACCGCGCGGCGAATCTGGAGGCGGGCCTGATCGGCGGGCGGCTCTATCTGAGCGCCTACGCTCAGCGCTTCGGGGCCAGCGGCCTCACCTTTTACGATCGAGCGGTCGTGGAGTTTTTCTCGCCCCACGCCGCGGGGAAGGACGCGCTCTTCGTCACCGCCCTCGGTCGCTCGCGCAAGGGTCAGAAGTAGGCGAGCAGGCGGCCGCAGGAGACCACGCCCGTCCATAGCGCCAGGGAGAGTACGGCGGCGATCCTCGCCCAGGCGGGAAGGTCGGCGGCCACGTCCCAGCGCGTCACCGACCTGAACGGCCACCGGTGGAACGCGGCGGCGTTGAGCAGAGCCGCAACGATCAGGATGAGCTTGACGCGAAAGGCCCCGTTGGTCGCGAACTCGGTGGCGTGGGCCGTGAACATCATGAAGCCGGTAGGGGCCACGAGGGCGAAGCCGGCCCGCGCCCATGTGAGCAGGTGGTTGGCGAGGCCGCTCACCGGCATCGCGCGGCCCACCCCGAGCAGCCGCAGGTCGAAGAAGAAGGCGCCGCCGACGACCAGCACGAAGCCCAGGATGTGCAGGATCTCGACGATGGGGTAGAGCCACTGCCACTGCCGCATCGCCAACGCGAGCGCGGAGGTCTCCAGCCAGACGAGCCAGGCCGCACCCTCCGGCGGATGCACGGGTTAGCGGAGCTCGGTCGTCTTGCCGCCGATGGTGATGCGCTCCGCGCGCAGCTCGCCGGGATCGGTCCGGTTCGGATAGCCCACCACGGTCGCGCCGGCCCCCGGCTGTAGGGTGGCGCGAGGCAGGCCCCGGTTCTCCATCCGAGAGGGCGGGGCCAGCACCACGAGCCACACCTTGCCGCCGGCATCGAGCTTGACGAAGCCGTGGGGGTGCTCGTAGCCCGCCTCACGGATGGTTCCGGTGAGCGTCATCTCCCGGCTGCTGTCATAGCCGCTCCAGCCGTGGTGGGCCGCCACCGGAGTGGTCGGGGACACCGTCAACCCCACGGCAAGGACCACACAAGGTACGGGACGGATCATGGACGACTCCTCCCTGGGGGCTCATGGTATACGGCTTCACAAGCGTGCGCTCATTGCAACGCATCGCGGGGTTCTGATACCGTGGTCGGGTCAACCTCATCCATAAGGAGCTTGCAATGAAGAAGTACTACCTGATGGCGCCGGGCCCCACTCCGGTGCCGTCGAACGTCCTGCTGGCAATGGCGCAGCCGATGATCCACCACCGGACGCCCGAGTACGAGGCGCTCTTCATCGAGGTCCGGGCGGGCCTGAAGCGCCTCTTCCAGACCAGTCAGGACGTGATCCCGTTCACCTCCTCCGGCACCGGCGCCATGGAGGCGGCCGTCGCCAATACCCTGTCGGCGGGCGATACGGTGCTCGTGCTGCGCGCCGGCAAGTTCGGCGAGCGCTGGGAGGAGATCTGCCGCACCTACGGGGTCACCGCGATCCCGCTCGATGCGCCCTTCGGGCAGACGGTTCCGGCGGAGGCCTTCGCGGCCGCCCTGCGCGCGCATCCGGAAGCGCGGGCGGTGCTGATGCAGCACAGCGAGTCCTCCACCGGCGTGCTCCACGACGTCAAGGGCGTCGCGGCGGTGGTCCGCCCCACCGGGGCGATCCTGGTCGTCGACGCGGTGTCGAGCCTCGGCATCGCGGACCTGCGCATGGACGAGTGGGGCGTGGATCTGGTCGTCTCGGGCTCGCAGAAGGGCCTGATGCTGCCGCCCGGCCTGTCGTTCTGCGCGCTGTCGGAGAAGGCCTGGGGCCACGTCAAGACCTCGCGGCTGCCCAAGTACTACTTCGACATCGCGACCGAGCGGAAATTCGTCGCGCGGAACGAATGCCGCTTCACGCCGGCCGTCTCCATCTTCGTGGGTCTACGAGAAGTCCTGAAGATGCTCGAGGCCGAGACCCTCCCGGGCGTGTTCCGCCGTCACGAGCGGCTGGCCCGCGCCACGCGGGGAGGGGTGGAGGCGCTCGGGCTCGAGCTGTTCGCCAAGGCCCAGCCCAGCCCCGCGCTCACCGCGGTGGTGGCCCCGCGCGGGATCGACGGCGAGGCGGTGCTCTCCACCTACTCGACCTCGCACAACATCACGATCGCGGGCGGGCAGGGCGAGATGAAGGGGCAGGTCTTCCGTCTCGGCCACATGGGCTACGTGGCGGAGTTCGACGTGATCACGGCTCTGGCCGCGCTCGAGCAGGTGCTGCACGAGCTGGGTCACCCCATCGACTTCGGCGCCGGGGTGCGGGCGGCCCAGAAGGTCCTGGCCGAGCGCTGACCGCATGCGAATCTTGCTGCTCCGTCACGCCGAGACCGAGTGGAATCGGGAGCGCCGCTACCAGGGCTGGCGGGATAGTCCGCTGTCAGCAGACGGGCGCGACCAGGCCCAATCCGCCAGCCGGCTCCTGGCCGCCTCCCCGCTGGCCGCGGTCTGGTCGAGCCCGCTCGCCCGCGCCCGGGAGACCGCTGCCCTCATCGCGGCCCCGCACAAGCTGCCGGTGCGCGAGGCGAACGCCTTCAAGGAGATGGCCTTCGGCGACTGGGAGGGGCTCACACGGGACGAGGTGCGGCAGCGCTACCCCGATGCGCACCGAGCGTGGGCGGAGACCCCGCACGAAGCGGTCTGGCCGGGCGCCGAGACGCTCGGGGTCGTGCGGACGCGCGCGCTGGCCGGGCTCGAGGAGCTGCGGGCGGCCCACCAGGGGCAGACCATCTGTCTCGTCTCCCACGGGATCACGTGCCGCATCCTGATCCTGGAGGCGCTCGGCCTCGGCCTGGACCGGCTCTGGTCGCTCCAGCTCTCCGCCACCGGGATCTCGGAGCTCGAGTTCCGGGACGACTGGACCACGCTGCACCGCATGAACTCGCTGGTCCACCTGGCCGACGGCGCCGTCGCCTGAGGGTTTTGCCGTGAGCATGCCGCGCAAGAGCCAGCCGACTCAGCTGCCCCCAGCTCAGCTGCCAAAGGGCGCCAAGATCTATCTGCCCGACGAGGCGGCCCGCAAGCGGGCGGTGGAAGAGCGGCTCTCCGATGTCTTCCGCCGCTGGGGCTACCGGGAAGTGGTGACGAGCGCCTACGAGTACTTCGACGTGCTCTCCCAGGGCACCGACCACGAGCTGCAGGAGCGCATGTTCAAGATGGTGGACCGTGAGAGCGGCCGCCTTCTCGCCCTGCGGGCGGACGTGACCCCGCAGATCGCGCGGATCGTCGCGACCCGCATGCGGGACGAGCCCAAGCCGCTCCGGCTCCGCTACGTCACCAACGTCTTCCGCTATGACGAGCCGCACGTCGGGCGCTACCGGGAGTTCTACCAGGCGGGCGTGGAGCTGATCGGACTGCCCAACCCGGAGGGCGACGCCGAGATGATCGCCATGACGGTGGAAGGTCTGCGCGCGCTCGGGCTCGAGCGGTTCCAGATCGACGTGGGGCAGACCGAGTTCTTCCGGGGGATCCTGGAGGACGTGGCCGCCGATCCGGCGACTGCCCGCGAGCTCCGCTCCGCGCTGGGGCACAAGGACCTCTCCGCCCTCGAGCGTCTGGTGGGCGAGCTGCACGCGCCGGCGGCGGTGACCGAGCTGCTGCTGGCCCTGCCCACGCTCTACGGCCGGGGCGACGTGCTCGACCGCGCCGAGCGGCTGGTCAAGAACCCGCGCTCGGAGGCGGCCCTCGCCAACCTGGCCGAGGTGTACCGGCTGCTGCGCGCCTACGGGCTCGCCGACTCGGTGCTGCTCGACCTGGGGGAGGTGCGGGGCTTCGACTACTACTCGGGCGTACACTTCGAGGCGTACGTCTCGGGGCTGGGCGCCTCGCTGGTGGGCGGCGGGCGCTATGACCAGATGCTGGCCCGCTTCGGCTACGACTGCCCGGCCACCGGGTTTGCGTTCGAGACGGGCCGGGCGCTCCTGGCCATGGAATCGCAAGGGGCGGAACCGCGGCTGTCCGGGCCCGATTTCTTCGTCATCGATTTCACGCCGGACAAGACGCGCGCGCTGGCCCTGTCGCGCCGGCTGCGCGACGCGGGGGCGGCGGTGGCGCGCGACATCATCAGCCGGCCGCTCGCCGAGTCGCTCGCCTATGCCCGGGGGCAGCACGCGGGCTGCGCGCTGATCATCGGCGGGGACGGCGCCGATCCGGACCGGGTCGTGGTGGTGGACCTCCGGGCGGGGGCGGAAGCATCCCGGGAGCGGACGGTGGGCCTGAGCGAGCTGCTCGCGGACCCGCGCCCGCACTTCCCGGGCGACTTTTCGGATATCGGGGGTGGGCATGCCTAACATCGTGGTGGTGGGCGCCCAGTGGGGCGACGAGGGCAAGGGCAAGATCGTGGACGTGCTCGCGCCGCACGTTGGCGTGGTCGTCCGCTACCAGGGCGGCAACAACGCGGGCCACACCGTGGTGGTGGGGCGGGAGAAGTTCGTGCTCCAGTCCATCCCCTCCGGCATCCTGCACCCGGGGGTCCGTTGCGTGATCGGGTGCGGGGTGGTGATCGATCCGGCCTCCCTGATCGAGGAGATGGAGTCGCTGGTCCAGCGGGGAGTGTCGCTGGACGGTAACCTCTATATATCCAAGAACGCGCACCTGATCATGCCGTACCACCCGGCGCTCGACCGCGCCTCCGAGTCGCAGGCGGGCAAGCGGCGCATCGGCACCACCGGCAAGGGAGTGGGCCCAGCCTACGCGGATAAGGCGGCGCGCATCGGCATCCGCATGTCTGATCTCCTGGACGAGCGGCTCTTCCGCGAGAAGCTCGAGTTCAATATCCAGCAGAAGAATCGGCTGCTCCGCGAGATCTACGACGAGCAGACCTTCTCGGTCGAGGGCATCCTGGGCACCTACCTCCGCTACGCGGGGTGGCTCGCGCCCTATATCACCGACACCGCGCTCCTGCTCCACCGCTGGATCGAGGCCGGGCACTCCGTCCTGTTCGAGGGCGCCCAGGGGACCATGCTCGACATCGATCACGGGACCTACCCGTTCATCACCTCCTCCAGCACCACCTCAGGTGGCGCCTCCACCGGCACCGGCGTGCCGCCCACCAAGATCAACGGTGTGCTCGGCATCTCGAAGGCCTACTGCACGCGAGTGGGAGGTGGGCCCTTCATGACCGAGGTGCACGGGGAGATGGCCGATCGGCTCCGCGACCGCGGCAACGAGTACGGCGCGGTCACCGGGCGCCCGCGCCGCTGCGGCTGGGCGGACGCGGTGGCCCTGCGCTACGCGGCCCGCATCAACGGGCTCGACACCATCGCCCTCACCAAGCTGGACGTGCTCGACACCTGCGAGACGGTGCGCATCTGCGTGGGTTACCGCTACGGCGGCGAGGTGCTCACCGACTTCCCGGAGGAGGAGCGCATCTGGCACGAGGCGGAGCCGGTCTACGAGGAGCTCTCCGGCTGGCAGAGCAGCACCCACCGCATGCGCGACTACGCGGAGCTGCCGTCCAAGGCGCGCGAGTACGTCGAGCGCCTGGCCGACCTGGTCGGGGTGGGGTTCTCCCTCATCTCCACCGGGCCGGTACGCGACGAGACCATCCTGGTGAGCGACTCCGTGCTCAGCCGCTGGTTCCCGGCCCTGCGGAGCGCGCTGCCCGCGCATTGAGCCCGCGGGCCACGTTCACGGTAATGGCATGGCGCTCAAAGTCCTGATCGTCGACGACGAGGAGCCCGCCCGCCAGGGGCTCACCGCGCTCCTGGCCCGCTGGGGCTACGACGTCGACGAGGCGGCCGATGGCCAGGAGGCCGTCTCGAAGGCGGCCGCGAGCCTGCCCTCGGTGGTCATCTCCGACCTCGTCATGCCCAAGATGGACGGGCTCGAGCTGTTGCGCGCGCTCAAGACCGACGTGCCCTTCGCCTCGGTGATCCTGCTCACCGGCCAGGGATCCATCGACACCGCGGTGACCGCCATGCGGGAGGGCGCGTACGACTACCTGACCAAGCCGGTGGACGTGGCGCGCCTGCGCCTGCTCATCCCCAAGGCGGCCGAGCGGGGCGAGGCGCTGCGCGAGGTCGCGCTGCTGCGCCGCCGGCTGAGCCAGGTCTGGGGCATGGGGCGCCTGGTGGGCACGAGCGCGGGCATGCAGGAGGTCTACCGCCTCATCGAGGTGGCCGCGCCCACGTCGGCGCCGGTCCTGATCAGCGGCGAGAGCGGTACCGGCAAGGAGCTGGTGGCGCGCACGCTGCACGAGCTGTCGCCCCGGGCCAAGGGGCCGTTCGTGGCCGTGAACTGCGCGGCGATCCCGGAGACCCTGCTGGAGAGCGAGATCTTCGGCCACGAGAAGGGCGCGTTCACCGGCGCGCTCGAGCGGCGGCCCGGCTGCTTCGAGCTGTCGCACGAGGGCACCATCTTCCTCGACGAGATCGCCGAGATGAACCCGGGCACCCAGGCCAAGTTCCTGCGTATCCTCCAGGACGGCTCCGTCCGACGCCTCGGGGGCAAGACCGAGATCAAGGTCGACGTGCGCGTGCTGGCCGCCACCAACAAGGACCCGGTCAAGGCGATCCAGGAGGGCAGCTTCCGGGAAGATCTCTACTATCGCTTGAACGTGGTGAGCCTGGCCCTGCCGCCGCTCCGCGAGCGACGCGACGACATCCCGGCTCTGGTCCAAGCCTTCATCGAGGAGTTCAACGCCCGCTACGACAAGCACATCCGCACGGTGGACGAGAGCGTGCTCAGCGGGCTCATCGGCCAGCCCTGGCCGGGCAACGTGCGCGAGCTGCGCAACACCCTCGAGCGCGCCATCATCGTGTGCGAGGGCGACGCCATCCTGCCCAGGCACATCCCCCCCACCCCGTCGCTGCGCTCGGTCGAGCACGCGGAAGGGCCCGACTCCGTCTCCTTCCGGGTGGGCACGAGCCTCGAGGACGCCGAGAAGACGCTGATCCTCAAGACCCTGGCCGCCAACGGCAACAACAAGACGCGGGCCGCCGACGTGCTCGGCATCAGCCTCAAGACCCTGCACAACAAGCTCAAGGCCTACGGCGGCGGCTAGGATGCGGCTCGGGGTCCGCGGACGGGAGGCGCTGGTCGTCAGCCTCCTCACCCTGCTCGTGGTGGCCACCGCGACCGCCATCCATCTCTCGCAGGTCAGCCGCGTCGTGGTGCAGGAGGCGGTCAAGCAGGCGGAGCTGATCGCCAAGCAGATCTACGCGCAGAGCGGCCGGGCGCTGCAGCGCGCGCCCGACGCCGACCCGCTCGAGGCGCTCCGGCAGGACCCGGAGCTACGCAGCTTCCTCGACTCGAGCGTGGGCTACTCGCCCCACCTGCTCTACGCCCTGATCTCCGATTCGACCGGCACCGTGCTGCTCCACACCGAGCGGCAGAAGGAAGGACAGCCGGAGCCGGCGCGCCCGAACCTCGACGGCCTGCTCAAGGTGGATACCCTGAGCCGCTTCTCGGCGCTCTACAATGCCGGGCGGACCTACGAGACGGTGCTGCCGGTGACGCTCAACGACCGCCTCTTCGCCAGCATCCGTCTGGGCGTGTCCACCACGCTGCTGCGCCGCGAGGTGACCGCCTCGCTCCAGCAAAGCCTGACCGTGGCCGCGGTGGCGCTGCCGCTGGCCTGGCTGGCCGCGATGGTGCTGGCCCAGCTCACGGTGCGGCCCATCCGCGCCATCGTGGGGCAGGTGGATCGCATCCGCCGCGGCGAGTCGGTCGAAGCGCCCTTGGTCGTCGGCGACGAGTTCCAGGAGCTGTCGGCGCAGCTCTCGCGCCTCGGCCGCGAGCTGCAGGCCGACCGGCTATCGACTCTCAGCGAGAAGGCCCACCTGCAGGGCGTCGTGGACCAGCTGGAAGACGGGGTGATCTTTCTGAACCCGGAGCGCCACATCCTGTTCTTCAACCGGGCCGCGGAGGCGGTGGTGGGCCTCTCGCTCGAGCAGACGGTCGGGCGGCCCATCCACGAGGTGCTGGACCCCGCGCACCCGCTGCTGCCCTTCGTGGATCAGGTGCTGGGCGGGGCGGCGGGCATCCGCAACGCCACCGTGGCCCTCCCGCATGACGGGCGAGAGAAAGAGTTCCTGGTCTCCGCCTTCCACATGCAGGACGCCGACCGCGTCATGGGCGTGGCGGTGCTGCTGAAGGATCTCGAGTCCATCAAGACCGTGCAGTCGCTCGTGAGCTACTCGGCCAAGCTCGCCGCGCTCGGGCGGCTCACCTCCGGGGTGGCCCACGAGGTGAAGAACCCGCTCAACGCCATGATGATCCACGTCGAGCTGCTCAAGGAGCGGCTCGAGGACGCGGGCCCCGACGTCAAGCAGAGCCTCGAGGTCATCGGCGGGGAGATCCGCCGTCTCGATCGGGTGGTGCAGGGCTTCCTCAAGTTCATGCGCCCGCAGGAGCTGACGCTCAAGCCGGTGGATCTCAACGCGGTGCTACAGAGCGTGGGCGCCTTGCTGGAGGCCGAGAGCCAGAGCCACGGCGTGCGCTTCGTGCTCGACCTCGATGCGGCCCTGCCCGCGGTGAGCGCCGACGAGGAGCTGCTGCGGCAGGCCTTCATCAACATCCTGCAGAACGCGGTGCAGGCGATGTCGCAGGGTGGGGCGGTTCGCATCCGCACCCGGGCCGAGGGCCTCGATTGGGTGCGCGTGGTCGTCACGGATCAGGGCGTGGGGATCGCCGCGGAGGACCTCGACAAGATCTTCAAGCTCTACTACACGAGCAAGCCGGGCGGCAGCGGCATCGGCCTCTCGGTGGTCTATCGAATCTTGCAACTGCACGACGGGACGGTGGAGGCCAAATCGCAAGCCGGGCGGGGGACGGCCATGATCGTCCGCCTGCCGGTCCGATGACGCGCATGCGCTCCCGTTTCTGGCTTCCGCTGCTGGCCATCGCGCTCTCGGGCTGCGCGAGCCTGGGCGACCTGCTCGTGCCTGCTCCGGCGACGCCACCGCTGCGGCCCCCGGTCGTCGAGGACGAGCCCGCGCCCGCCGCCAAGCCGGCCCCCGTGGCCAAGGAGCCCGCACCGGCCCAACCCAAGCCCGCGGGCCCAATCGCCAAGGAGCCGCCGAACGCTCCCCCTCCCGCTCCTGCGCCGCCGCCGCCGCGCACCGCGGCGATTCCGCGGGAAACGCCGGCCCCGGTGCTGGCGCCTCAGGCCAGCGCGGAGGAAGAGCAGCGCATCAAGAGCCAGGCGGAGCGCCGGATCGAAGGCACCGAGCGGCTCGTGCAGAAGATCGATCCCTCGCGCCTGGCCCGGGAGCAGCAGGAGAACTACCTCACCATCCAGAGCTTCCTCGCGAAAGCGCGCGAGGCGCTCTCGAGCCGCGACGTCCAGCGCGCCTTCACGCTCGCCGACAAGGCGTTTCTGCTCGCCGACGAGCTGTCGAAGGTGCCGCGCTGAGGCCGTGTAAACGTTACCTGTCCGGTAAGTCTTACCGACTCGCTCTGAACTGGTCGGGCGGTGAGGGCTCATCTAACTCCCCAAGAGTAGGGACCACGCGGCCATCGGCGGCATGGCACGCGGGTTGCCGAGAGGAGGCCGTCATGCGCAGTGCACTGCTTGGTGTGGCAGTTCGTGGCCTGCCCCTGATGCTCGCGGTGGCCTGCACCGTCGAGCCCCCGGCGGGCACGCCGCTGCCGCCCATGGCCGGCGCCCTGGAGCCCGGTCCGCGGGAGACGACCTTCGGAAGGACCGGAGAGGAGGTCGTCAACAGCCCCCAGCTGCGTGACAAGATCCGCAACGTCTTCGGCGCGGACTGGACGACGGCGGCCGAGGGCCGCGGCAAGATCGTGCGGGGCGCGGCGGCCTACTTCGGGCGCACCGAGCCACCGCGGGGCGTGCGGATCGGGGACAAGAACTACATCGCGGTGACCGGGTGCGTGCCGGCCAACTGCCGGCTGGAACGCGTACTGCTCCTCATCCAGGAGGGTGGCGAGGCGTTGCAGGCACGCCTGGACGAAGGCGGCTTTTCTCATTACTACGCCTACGGTGGCGACTGGGGCGTCGCGGGCTCGACGGCCGTCACTCTGGATGCTGCCCTCCGCGCGCTCTGGCGCCGCGGGGACCCGTACCCGAGAGCGTAGTCGGGCGCGACCTTGACCGGCCTCCACATGATCGCTATGCTGGCGTCTGCCCACCCGGCCCGGCCGTGCTCGCTGACACGATGCGCGATGCGGTGTCGTATGCGATGGGGCGCGCGATTCCTTCTCGTCGTCCCCGCAGCCCCCGGTGGCCCGGAGCGCGGGGCGTGAGCGACCTCGCCCGCATCCTGAGCTCGGCCAGCGACTGGCTCGCCGGTGAGGGGAGCATCCTACTCATGACCGACTACGACGGGACGTTGACGCCGATCGTGGATGACCCCGCCGACGCGCTCCTCTCCGAGGAGGTGCGCGAGCTACTGGTCCGCATCGCGCGCTCCCCGCGTGGTCGCGTGGCCCTCATCTCCGGCCGCGCGCTCGAGGACCTGCGGACCCACGTGGGCATCCCCGAGGTCATCTACGCCGGCTGCCATGGCCTCGAAGTCGCGGGGCCGAACCTCAGCTTCCGCCATCCCGACGCGCTGGCCCAGCAGCGGGTGCTGGGCGCGGTCGGCGAGGCCCTGGCGCGGCGCGCCCCGTCCGTGAGTGGCATGCGGGTGGAGCCGAAGGGCCTGGCCGTGGCCGTGCACTACCGCCACGTGGCCGCGGACCAGATCCGGCGGGTCGAGATCGAGCTGTCTCGCGCGATCAATGAGCAGGGGAGCCGGCTCAAGATCTTCCACGGGACCAAGGTGATCGAAGTGCTGCCGCAGGTCGCCTGGACCAAGGGGGAGTGCGCGCAGTGGATCCGGGAGCGCGTGGGGCCCGAGCTGCCCGGGCCCTTCCTCTGGCTCTATCTCGGAGACGACTGGACCGACGAGCACGCCTTCGAGGTACTGAGCGGCCAGGCGCTCACCATCCGGGTCGGCGACGCGGTGCCGGCCTCGAAGGCCGCCTATCGGCTGCGGGACGTGTCCGAGGTCCAGCAGCTCTTGACCGCGCTGGCCGAGGGCGCGGCCGCGGGGAGTCGCGTGTGAGGTTCCAAATCCGCTTGGTCGTCACGCTGTGGCTCGCCTCCCTCGTGGTGGTAGGCGCGTTCGCGTACTTCCAGTTCAAAGAGGAGCGGCAGCGCCTCACGAGCGAGCTCGACCGGCGCGCCGCGCTCCTGAGTGAGAGCCTCAAGGAGGTGCTCGAGCCGGTCCTCACCCGCTCCGGCAGCAAGCCGCAGATCGACCGGCTGATCAAGAAGTTCAGCAAGGCGGACCAGGGGCTGGCGGTGTACGATCGCGTCGCTTCCCTGATCGCGGCCACGCCCGATGTCGCCAAGCAGCTCGAGAACCCCCCGCCGGAGGTGACGTGGGCGCTGACCTCGGGGGCGGTGCAGACCGGGTTCCGCCCCCTCGACGGCAAGACCCTCTACATCTACGCCGACCCGATCTGGCGGGACGACAAGGCGGCCGGAGCCCTGGTCGTCTTCCTGGACGCGTCCGATCTGAAGAGGGCGGAGTGGGAGCTCTGGCGCATCAACGCTATCCGGTTCCTGGTGCTTGCGGTGGTGCTGGCCCTGATGGCGCTCCTGGTGGTGCGCATGAGCCTCACCCAGCCCCTGGCCAAGATGGCGCGCTGGACCAAGGCGGTGCGGCGCGGACATACCCTCGACCCGCCCGAGCTGCCGGACGAGAGCCTCTTCGGCCCCATCGCGCGGGAAGTCTCGGTGCTGGCCAAGAATCTCCAGCGGGCGCGCGCGGCCGCCGAGGAGGAGGCCGCGCTCCGGCTCATCGGCCAGACCCTCTGGACGGAAGAGCGTCTCAAGCAGTTCGCCAAGATGCGGCTCGGCGAGCGCCCGCTCGTCGTCGTGTCCAACCGCGAGCCCATCAGCCACGTGTGGAAGGACGGGGCGATCCAGGTGGTGACGCCGGCCAGCGGCCTCGTCACCGCCATGGACCCGGTCATGCGCGCCTGCGGCGGGATCTGGGTGGCCCAGGCGAGCGGCGACGCCGACCGGGAGACCGCGGATGCGCGCGGACGCCTGCGCGTTCCCCCCGACGACCCGCGGTTCACGCTCAAGCGCGTCTGGCTCACTCCCGAAGAAGAGGCCGGCTACTACTACGGCTTCGCCAACGAGGGTCTGTGGCCGCTCTGCCACATCGTGCACAACCGCCCGCTCTTCCGCCCCGAGGACTGGGCGCAGTACCGCGCGGTCAACGAGAAGTTCGCGACGGCGGTGCTCGAGGAGATCGCGGGCGTCGAGTCCCCGATGGTCCTGATCCAGGACTACCATTTCGCGCTCTTGCCGGGGTTGATCAAGCGCGAGCGGCCCGACGCGCGCACCGCGATCTTCTGGCACATTCCGTGGCCGAACTTCGAGGCCTTCAGCATCTGCCCGTGGCAGGACGAGCTGCTGCTCGGCATGCTGGGCGCCGATCTCATCGGCTTCCACACCCAGTACTACTGCAACAACTTCCTCGACACGGTGGACCGCGCCATCGAGGCCCGCATCGACTGGGAGCGGTTCTCGGTCACCCGCGGCCAGCACGTGACCTCGGTGAAGCCGTTCCCGATCAGCGTGGCTCCCGGCTTCGTGGACAACCCGCCCACGACGTCACGTCAGGCCCTGCTGCAGAGCCTCGACACCCCCGCCGAGTTCCTGGGCGTGGGGGTGGAGCGGCTCGACTACACCAAGGGCCTGCCCGAGCGGTTCCGGGCCCTGGGACGCTTCTTCGAGCGCTTCCCGGAATATCGCGAGCGGGTGGTGTTCGTCCAGCTCGCCGCGCCGAGCCGGAGCACGATCCCCCGGTATCAGGCCCTGGAGGCCGAGGTGGACGCGGCGATCCAGGAGGTCAACGCGGCCTACCAGACCAACCGCTGGCGCCCCATCCTGTACCTGAAGCGCCACCACGAGCACCGCGACATCTGGCCCTTCTACCGCCACGCCGACTTCTGCATGGTGACGTCGCTGCACGACGGCATGAACCTGGTCGCCAAGGAGTTCATCTCGGTGCGCGAGGACGAGGACGGCGCCCTCATCCTGAGCCAGTTCGCCGGCGCCGCCGCCGAGCTGCGCGACGCGATCCTGGTGAACCCGTATGACCTGGACGGGATGGCGGAGGCGATCCGGACCGCGGTCTCCATGTCCTCGGACGAGCGGCGGGCGCGCATGGGCCGCATGCGGCAGTCGGTGCGGGAGCACAACATCTATCGGTGGGCCGGTCTCCTGCTGAGCGAGCTGGAGCGGATTCCCGAGATCAGCATTCCTGAAGCGGCGGCGTGGGAGAAGAAATGAAGAGGGGGAGGGACGCCGCGTCCCTCCCCCTGAGTGGCCAGGAGCTCTCTCTTAGTCCTGGTCGACCAGCATCTTCACGGTGACCCGGCGCTTCTTCTCGTCGGGACTCTCCTTCGCCGTGATCGGCCCGAGGCCCACCGCGTGCACCCGGGTCAGCGAGATGCCCTTCTCCACCAGGAAGCGGCGCACCGCCTCGACCCGGCGCTGGCTGAGCCCGTAGTTGTAGTCCACGGTGCCCTTCGGATCGGTGTAGCCGCCCAGCTCCACGATCAGCGTGGGATTACCCTGCAGCTCCTTCACCACGCCCGCCAGGGCGGTCTGGGCCCCGTCGGTCAGCTCGGCCTTGTCGAAGCCGAAGTAGACTTCCAGGGTGTCGGCCGTCTTCTGGTTGTAGCGGTTCGACCACAGCCGGGTCAGCCGGGTATCCACACCCTCCGCCTTGGTCATGGCGGCGTCGGCCCGGCCCTTGGCCTCGGCCACGGCGCCCTCGAGGCTCTTGACCTGGGTGGTCACACCCTTGACCTCGGTGCTCACTCCTTCGACCTGGCCCTCGACCTTCACGAAGCGCTGGTCGATCTCGACGTCTTTCTTGGCGAACATGTCGCGGACAAACCCCTTCGTGGCGCACCCCGACACCAGCAGCACCGCCGCCGGCAGCAGCACGCCGATCTTCAGCAGCTGTCGCATAAAACCGCCTCCTTTGTGGACGTTGACCAACCCATTCACGAATGCGAACCCGCCTGAAGAGCAACAACCAAGCCAGGTGGATCGTAGCGTCGCGAGGCGGCCCTCCCTCGCTATTTGGTGTGGTCTCGCCGTAACTTGGGGCCACCGGGAAAACGGGCGGTCTAGGGCTGGGATGCCCGATTCGGTAGTGCGTGTCGATAAAGATTACACACTGCGTGTAAACGTTACACGACCCTCGGGGATCGGGGCTAGTGAACAGGGGCGGGCATGTGCACGTAGAGCTCCTGCTTGCTCGGCTTGCTCCCGGCCGGCGGCTTGGGCGGACGCATCTCGTAGCGGACCGGCTTCAGGTGGTCGCCGTACTGCCGCTCCGGGTTGTAGACCGAGCTGAACTTCCAGAGCATGCGCAGGTAGTTGGTCTGCCCGCGGGACGCCGCCCGCAGCGCCGCGCCCCCGTACAAGCGGAGCGCCCCCCAGCCCAGATGCTTGCGGTTGAGCACCGACTGGGTATTGACCAGCTCCTCGTAGAAGCGCTTGAGGGGCAGCTTCGTCGGGAGCACCGCGTGCTGCACATCGAAGAGGCGATAGTCGCGGGTGGTCAGCTGCCGCGACTCGGTCAGCCAGAGCTCGGTGCCCGGGTAGGGCGTGGCGACCGTCAGGTGAACGACCTCGGGGACGGTGAGGGCCCAGTCGCGGACCGCCGCGAAGTGCGCCTCGTCCCAGCTCGGGTCGGCGATGATGTTGATGGCGACGGTGAGCCCGAGGGAGCGGGCGATCTCGAGCGCGCGCAGGTTCTCGTTGAGGGTCACGCGCTTGCGGTGCGCCTTCAGCGCCTCCTCGTCGAGGGCCTCGATGCCGAGGAACATGTAGAAGAGCCCGAGCCGCTTCCAGTAGGCGAATAGCTCCCGGTTCTTGATCAGCACGTCGCAGCGCGTCTCCAGGTAGTACTGCTTGCGGACGCGCCGCCGCTCGATCTCGCGCGCGATGGCGTAACCGTGCTCAGCCTGGATGAAGGCTACGTCGTCGACGATGAAGACGTTGGGCTCGCGGATGCGGGCCAGGTCCTCGCCCGCCGCCTCCGCCGAACCCTTGCGGTAGCTGCGCCCGTAGAAGGTCCACGCACTGCAGAACGAGCAGTCCCACGGGCAGCCGCGGGTGAATTCGACCGACGCGCACGGGTCGAGCACGCCGATGAAGTACTTGTGCCGCCTCCGCCCGAGGTCGCGGGCGGGCAGGTAGCGATCCAGGTCGTCGAGCAGGGTCGGGCTCGGGCCGGCGCCGGAGAGGGTCACCACGCCGGGCAGGGTATCGAGCCGCGGATCGCCGATCGCCTCGAGCACCCGCGGGGCGATCACCTCGCCCTCGCCGCGCACGATGCAGTCGATGGCGCCGCCCGCGTGCTCCAGGAACTCGGAGGCCACGAACGAGGCGCTGTGGCCGCCGACGAAGACGAACGTATCGCGCCGGCGGGCCTTCGTCTCCTTGGCGAGATCGATCACCTCGGGCACGTTGGCGAGATAGTTCACCGAGAAGCCCACCGCCTGCGGGGCGAGCGTCTCGAGCTCGCGCCAGTAGTCTGCATGCTGGAAGATCTGCAGGTCGAGGAGCCGTACGTCGTGGCCGGCGGCGCGGACGGCCGCGGCCACGCGCTCGAGGCCGAGCGGCTCAAGTCGCAAGTACAGCTCGGAGTACATCAGCGGGCTTGGGTGCACCAGCAGCACTCGCATCGTCGGGCTCCTCTGGCACGCAGCATACGTGAGATTTGCGCGCGACGCTTATAGTCGAGATGTCGTCCAAGTCCGCGCCGCAAAGAAGAAAGAATTACCCGTTTCCATGTAACGCTTACACGACAACTGTCAGCCGGCTGACAGCCATCGGACGAGCCGGCACGCGCGTGGTCTTCGCTAACTGATCGGAATGCCGAGGCTTCCGTTCGTGCGCTCGACGAGCGCGCACGGTGGCATTGCGGTTGCCTACGCAGGTCCTACAGGAGACCGCGAGATGGCGAGGATCGGCTTCAACGGCGATGCGGAGAGCGAGGCACGCGTCCGGCTCCTCCTCGTCGATCCCTATGGAGGAAGCCGTGAAGGTCTGGGGGCCGCGCTCCGCGGCGGCGGCCTCAGCGTGCAGACGGCCGAGGGCGCCTCGGAGGCCATCGCCAAAGTGCGGGCCGGCGAGGTCGACCTGGCGATCGTGGACCTGGATCTGCCCGCCGCCCACGGCGTCGCCGAGGACGGCTGGGATCTGGTGCGGATCCTCCGCGCCGCCAACCCAGCCCTGCCCCTGATCCTGATCGCGGCGGAGTGCCAACCTGACACACAGGCCGAAGCGCGCCGTCGCGGCGCCGCCCGCCTGCTCGAGAAGCCCATCAACCCGCGCGAGCTCCGGAGCATCATCCGCGCTCTGCGCCCGGAGACCGCCCCCGCATGAAGCGCGTTTCGATCGGCCTCGGCATCCTGGTGACCTTCTTCCTGCTCGCGATGTTGCTCATGGTCGACGCGGAAGTCCCGCCCGTGAACGAGCCGGCGGTGACGACGGACGCCGCCGCCCGCTGACCGCTGACCGCCCGAGCCCTCGCCTCCGCGCCCGCCGTTCCGTAGACCCTCTTCGCCGCAGCCGTACTCTGCTGTACCATTCCGTCCGTGGCTGGTGGAGGAGCCCGCGAGATGGCAATGATGATGCTCGCCTACCCCTGGCTGGTGCTGCTGGCCGCGGGCTGGGTCGGCGGCGCGGTCTTCGTCGGCGCGGTGGGGGGGGCCACCCGCGGCGTCCAGGGCTTCTTCGTCTGGCTCCTCGCCGGGCTCATGTTCTCGCCGCTCCTGGCCATGCTGGGGCTGATCGCGGTGCTGCTCGGCGACCTGGTACGGGAAGTGGAGATCAAGGCCATCCACGGCGCGGACGATCTGCCCTCGCGGCGGGGCACGTCGGGGCGCTTCGCTCACCTGGCCGGCGAAGAGTGACGGGCGTGGCCGCCTTCGGTGGCCGCGGGAGGAAGACATGACGGCGACGGTCGGGCTGCTGCATCCGGGCGACATGGGAAGCATGGTCGGAGCCTGCGCGGTCGCCGCGGGCTCGCGGGTGCGTTGGGCCTCCGGGGGACGCAGCGCGGGCACCCGCCAGCGCGCGGCCGCGGCGGGCCTCGAGGACGCGGGAAGCCTTGACGCACTCGTGGCCGAGAGCGACGTCATCATCTCGGTCTGCCCCCCGCACGCCGCCCTCGATCTGGCCCGCGACGTGGCAGCCCGGCGGTTCGCCGGCCTCTTCGTCGACGCCAACGCGGTCTCGCCGGCCACCGCGCGGGAGATCGGCGCCGTCGTCGAGGGCGCCGGCGCCAGCTTCGTGGACGGCGGGCTCATCGGCCCACCCCCGCGGGCCGCCGGCTCCACGCGCTTCTACCTCTCGGGCCGAGAGGCCAAGCGCGCCGTCACCCTCTTCGAGTCGAGCGCGCTCGAAGCCATCGAGGTCAACGACAGCCCGGGCGCCGCCTCCGCTCTCAAGATGGTCTACGCGGCCTACACCAAGGGCTCCTCCGCGCTCTTGATGGCCATCCGCGCCCTGGCCTCCTGCGAGGGCGTGGACGATGCGCTCCTCGCGGAGTGGCGTCGCTCGCAGCCCGACCTGCCCAAGCGCTCGGAGTCCGCCGCGCGCGACAACGCGCGCAAGGCCTGGCGCTTCGTGGGCGAGATGGAAGAGATCGCGGCGACCTTCGAGGCGGCCGGCCTCCCGGGCGGCTTCCACGAGGCGGCCGGGGTGATCTACCAGCGCCTGGCCGACTACAAGGACGCCACGACCCCGCCCGCGATGGCCGATCTGGTCGCGCCGCTCACGCGGCGGCCGACGTAGCCGGCCCTCTCCAGCAACCCCGACCATGGGGGAGCAGACGGACCGCCCCTCCGATGTCGCGTCCGCCGTCGACGAGCTGACCCGTCGGGGCTTTCCCGAAAATCTCCGGGTCGCCGACGGGAGCCTGCAGGTCGTGCGGACCGGGGAACGGCTCCGACCGGAGGACCTCGTGATCCGAGCCTACTATCGGTTCGAGGGCGTCTCGGACCCCGATGACCTCGCCATCGTGTACGGCATCGAGAGCAAGAGCGGCCCGCGCGGAGTCCTGGTCGATGCCTTCGGCGTCTACGCGGATCCCGCCCTGAGTGCGGTGCTGCAGGACGTGCCGATCCGGCCGACCGCGCCTTGACACTAGTGCGCAGAGTCCCGCGGAGTGTGCTGAGCGGATTTCTGCCTATCTCCGCAGGGGACGGGTGCCGACCGCCTTCCAGAAACTGCGAGACGGTTTGGGCGCAGTGAGATAGCCATAGTCGGCCTTCGCGTCGAGGGCCTCCCGGGTGCCGGACGTTGACGGTCGCTGGATCCAGAAGGCGCCATCCCGGATGGACGCCGGGCGGCGGAGGAGGTGACGCTCGTTGTCCTCCTGCCGCCCCGCCCGCAGGCCCAACCCCTTAATTCCGCTGGGCTCCTCGTTGTGGCCCCGGTTTCGCACTGAGGGGTGGGGGCTCACTCTGTACGGTGGAGGCAGAGGTTCGTGGAAACGATTCTCTTGGTCGACGACGATACCGCCGTGCGCTCCGTATCACAGCTCATTCTGGAGGAATGCGGCTATCAGGTCCTGGCCGCGGAGGATGGCTCTAAGGCGCTGCGGATCGCCAAGGAATACCCCGGTCCCGTCCACTTGCTCCTCACGGATCTGGTCATGCCGGGAATAGACGGCGCGGAGTTGGGTCGGCAGATCGGATCTCACCGCCTCGGAATTCCGATCCTGTACGTCACGGCCTTGGCGGTTGCCCAGTTGGTCGATCGCCAGATCGTGCTGGAACCCGGCGTGCCGATCCTCGCGAAGCCATTCAGCCTGGAGACCTTGGAGAAGTGCGTGCGAGAGGTGCTCGACCAGCCTCATAGGGTATCTCCGCTGCCGACCCCTCCCCATCGCGAACGTGTTGAGACGGACTAGCATGGGCGACGTTCGCGCGGGCGGCTGCGTGTGGCAGGGGCTCTCTGTCCTGTTGCTGCTGCTCACCTCGGGGTGCAGCGCGATCTCGATGTCCTCGCCGGTACCGCCCACGGCATCGGAGGCTGAGCGGCTCGTCGCACGCGCCGATGCCCTGGCCGACCACGGAGAGGGGCCGGCGGCCCTGTACCTTTACCAACAGGCGTTGCGCGAGTTCCCGGGCGATCCGGCCGTGGCGGCGGCGCTCTATGGTCTCGGCCGGGTCTATACCGATCCTGCCCAAGGCCAGCGGAACTACCGTGCCGCTTACATGGTGTTCTCACAGCTCCTGACAAACTATCCGCACAGCCGCTGGGCAATCGACGCGCGCGCCTGGCAGGCCACACTCATCGACCTGCTGGCTCGCGAGGACGAAGCGGTCAGGACGAGGGCGCTGCTCCGATGGCGTGAGGAGGAAGCCGCCGGGCTGAAGGTGCAGCTCCAACAGCTAAGGAAGGTCGACTTAGATCTGGAGCGGCGGCGGTGACGATCTAGCTCCTCGGGTCGCCGCCCCTGTGAGCGAAGCGTTCCCGTAAATCTGTGCACGTGATGCAACCGTAACTGTCCAAAAGTTTCCGACTACGCCCGAGAAGTTCCTACCTACTGTCGTCCTCATCTCGCGCGAGGCTCCCGCCAAGTACCTGCCGGAACGATGATGATGCCACCGTGGCTTGCCTCTTGCCTACACGCGGTAGGAGGCCCTCATAGTGGATGCGACTCCAGACTCCACGGAGCGACACGGCGACTCAGGCAGCCCCAGCTCCGCTCCGCCAGCCGCGCTGCTTGCTGAACTCAATCCGGGCACCGACCTCGCGTGGTTGGTCGAGCGCGTGTGCCGAAACAATCTTCCCTGGGTGGTTGTTCCCGCTTCTGCACTCACGGCATGGCAGCAGCGAGACCCTGCCGGTTGGGAGAAGGTGTCGGGGTGGCTCGCTGCCAAGGGGATTGCCATCGTGCGTGTCTGAGGGGAAGAAGTGGGATCGGGTTCGTCTTGCCCCGCGTGATCCGTTCACTTATACTCCCGGGCTACCCCCGCTGAGGGGAGGCAGACGGGTTCCGGGAGGCGACCCATGCGGCCCCTGATGTTCCTCCTCGTCGCTTGTTCCCCTGTTCATTGGCGCTGGTCCTGGTCAACGCCCACACATCCGTCGGCGACGGGTAACGTGACAGCCCGTTCAGGACTAGGCGACCTGTGAACGCCTTGCTCATCACGCTCGGGGTGCTTGCCTTTGCCGTCAGCGTCGGTCTGATCGAACGATGGCGGCAACGGGACGAACACAAGCGCAGTGCTCGACAGTGGGAGGAACGGGAACGGTTGCTCGACCGGAGGAAGCCGACTGCTTCTCATCGGGAGATTCTTCAGCGACGGTCACGCCGAGGCTAGCAAGAGCCCAGCGGGAAGTCTAACGCGGCTCGGGTAGTCCGCTAGTCTGCGACAAGCGGCCCGACTCTCCCGAACCCCGGTGTCACCCGACTTGGTGGATTCGCCCGTCCAGGTGTCGGGGCGGACAGCCGTTCGGTTGCCCTATCCGAGCGATGCTGGCTGCCAGGTGCAGTGAGCGCTGTCTCGCGGCGGTTGCCGACCGAGATGTCGCTCGCGGGTCCGATCGGCGGGAGCTTCCGATGCTCCGGAAGCGCCCGCTCTGATCGACGTCACACGCACTTGTTCTGGGCGTTCGACCACTCCATCTGCACGGTGTACCCGGCTACCTTCTTGAAGTTCCAGGCGCAGATGTCACCGATCTCCCCATTGACATTGTCGTACCAACCGGCCCCCGGCACCGGGTCGGTGACCGCCTCGCAGAACTCGTGGGAGCTGGTGCCGGTGAGGGCGTCGAACGCCGCCATCCCGCCCAGGCAGCCGGCGCACGTGGGGTACGGCATCACCGCGTAGTAGACCTTGCCGACCGCGTCGTGGTAGCCACAGTAGTTCTGGCACGACTTGCTCCCGCCCATGAGAGAGACGATGCCTGGCTCCAGGTAGATGAAGTACAGCGTGTTGCTCGTGGTCTTCGGCACCGTCTTGGCGGCGATCCAGGCCTTCAGCTGTTTGCGGATCGTCGAATCCGTGATGCTGCCCACCGGCGCATTGGCGGTGATCAGCTTGGTCCCGATGAACGATCCGGGCCCGATGGTCTTGCCCGGGGCGCTGTACTCATCGAGTTGCGTCATGAGGGGGCTGACGACGATGGCCTGAAAGAACTTGTTGAGGTTCTGCATCATCGTGCCGCCGGATGGCGTGCCCCATTTCGACCCGCAGAAGATCGTGAACACCTGGACGCTCGTGAGGAGCGGCCCGTTGTTGTAGGTGAGGTGCGCGCTCGCCGGGGCCACATGAGGCTGGCCGTCGAACAGATCGGTGTCGGGGGGCTCGCCCTTGAGGCGCCCCATCTCGTCGATCGACATGGAGGGCTTGGGGTAGTGGAGCGGCACGATGCGGACGTACTCGCCCGGCGAGAACTTCGAGGAACCGGCCCTGGGCCGAGCCGCCGCCTTCCTCTTCGCAACCGCACGCGTCTTAGACTTCTTCATGGCATCCTCCTCTTTCCTGAATCGTGATGCCCCGGTCCACTCGCCTCGGGTATTCCTTCTTGCACGAGGGTAGCGCCGATCGGAAAGAAGATGGGATCGTTCTGTCCTTATTGCGTTCCAGTCTGGGGCGCCGGCTCAGCCCGCCTGAACATTCCCAAAGAGCGGTGAGCCAGGAGGATCGGGAGCCGGAGGGTCTCCCTGGTCACGAGACCGCATCGATGGCGCTTTCGGCCCAGCGGCGCGTCTGGGCGACGGTTCGCCCCGTTCGGTGATGCTCGTCCGGCGCGCGCAGGCCCCAGCCCAGCTGCGCCATGGCGACGAGCGCATGTAGATGCCGCACCCGATCAACATCCACGATGGCGCCCGTCTGTTCTTGGTACCCGGCAAACGCACGCGCCATGAAGTCTTCGCCGAACGAGGGAAGCCAGCGAAAATCATGATGCCGATCTCCGAAGCAGGCTTCCTCGAAGTCGAAAATCCCGCTGATCCGCCCGTCGTCGTCCACAACGAGATTGTGGCTTCCGAGATCACCGTGGAGGAACGTGCAGTCCGTCGGCGTGACCGACCGGACTTGATGGGCGTCGACGAGCGCGAGCGCGCGGCCCGCGCGGGGATCGACGAGAGTACGGGCCGCGCGCAGGACGTCGTCGAGATCGAGAACGGGGGTCGTCGGCAGGCCGGCAGCGACAAGGGCGTCCACCTCCGAAGCGGGAAGTGCGCGGTGAATAGCCGCGCAGAGGGTACCGATCTCGACCGCGTATGCGGCGCCCAACGCCGGATCTTTCATGACCGATTGGTGAAACTCAAGGCCGCTCTGTCCCGACACTCTTGTACGGAGACACACGTCATCTGAGGCGAGGATCGGCACCGGGATGGCGACCGGAAGGCGGCCTCGCAAGGCGCGTAACACCGCGTCCTCGACACGGAGCCGGGCACTGGCCGAGGCGCCGAGGGCGACCCACGCAATGTGAGCCGGAAACTCGACGACCACGCGCGTGTCGCGTGCCTCGGCTCGGACGACGCGTGCGTCCACGCCCGCACGAATCGCGAGGGCGACCGCTCTCGATATCGGTGCGCCTACGGCAAGGGCGTCGGAGCGCTTCGGCATCGTCGAGCAGGCGCGGGCTCGCGTCTCGTCGTCATGGTTGGCGACGCTCAAGGAGCTGCGCGACGGCCGCGACAAAGTCGGTCACGTTGAGGGGCTTGCTCTGGTACCCGTTGAAGCCGGCCTCCATAATCTTCTGCCGGTCCTCGGTCATCACCGACGCGGTCATAGCCATGACGGGGATCCCCCGCGTGGTCCCCTCGGCCCGGAGCCGTCGGAGCGCCTCGACCCCGTCGATCCCGGGCAGCCGAATGTCCATCAGGACCAGGCTCGGGCACCGTTCTCGAGCAAGCCGGATGCCCTCTTCCCCCGTCTCGGTCTCGATGACCTCATATCCTTTGAACGTCAACACGTCCCGGACGAGCTTGCGGTTCTTGTCGTTGTCCTCGACGAGCAGGATCAGCTCGCCGGCCATGGCCTCACCGGGAGCGTGAAGGTAAAGGTCGAGCCGCGGCCGAGCTCGCTCTGCACCGAGATCTCGCCGCCATGGAGCTCGATGAACTTCCGGGAGAGGGCCAGCCCCAGCCCGGTGCCTTCCGCCTTCTTGTCCGCCGTCCCCACCTGCCGAAACTCCTCGAACACGGCCTCCTGATCCGCCGGCGCGATGCCGATACCCGTATCCGCGACGGAGACCTCCGCCACCTCTCCGCCCTGACGGGCGCTGACGTCGATCCGTCCCCCTTCGGGCGTGAACTTCAACGCGTTGGAGAGGAGGTTCAGGAGGACCTGCTTCACCTTCCGCTCGTCGCCTTGGATCATCCCGAGGCGCTCGTCGATGGTGCTGCCCAGCGTGATGCCACGCCGGCTCGCCCGCTCCCGCACCAGGATCAGCGCGTTGTCGATGGCACTCGGCAGATCGAAGTCCGCCGCCTCCAGCTGCATGTGCCCCGCCTCGATCTTCGAGAGATCGAGAATGTCGTTGATGAGGGACAGGAGATGCCGGCCCGACTCCAGAATATCCTGCAGGTATTCTGCCTGCTTGTCATTGAGGTCGCCGAACATCTTCTCGGCGAGGACCTCCGAGAAGCCGATAATGGCGTTGAGCGGAGTGCGCAGCTCGTGACTCATGTTGGCGAGGAACTCCGACTTGTGGCGGCTGGCGGCCTCGAGCTGCCGGCTCTTGTCCGCGATCTCGTGAAAGAGTCGGGCGTTCTGGATGGCCAGGGCCGACTGGGTGGCGAAGGTCTGGAGCAGGGCGATGGTCTCGGGTGGGAAAGCGCCCGGCGCGTTCCGGGTCACGGCGAGGCAGCCGATCAGGCGGCCCTCGCGCAGCATGGGCACCGCCAGCACCGCCCGGACCCCCGCCTCGATCAGCGTCTCGCGCAGCCGGCCCTCGTACGCGCCTGCCACGGTGATGTCGGGCACCCGCACCGGCTCGAGCGTCACGGCTGTGCGTCCGACCACCCCCTCGCCCCGGCGGATCTGCGCGGTCCGCCGGGCCTCGGCTAGTGCCCCGCCTGGATCAGTCGCCGCGCGTTGCGCGAATTCCTCGGTGCCCTCGTCGTACTCGAACACCACGCCGCCGTCCAGCCCCGAGAGCTGGACGGCCCGGGCGACGATGGTGGTCAGCACCGTCTCGAGATCGAGCGTGGAGCTGACCGCGCGGCCGACCTCGCCGAGGGCCGTGAGCTGCTCGACCGAGCGCGTCAGTTCCGCGGTGCGTGTCTGGAGCTCCTGGAACAAGCGCACGTTTTCGATCGCAATAACGGCTTGATTGGCAAATGTCGTCACCAGCTCGATCTGCTTGTCGGTGAAGGGCTGGACCTCAGCCCTTTGCAGTCCGAAGACTCCTATAAGAACGCCCTCCCTGAGCATGGGGACTCCCAGGAGCGTCCGGAAGTCGCCCACAGTCCGGCTCCCGGACAATTGGTACTCAGGATCTGCCAGAACGTCGGGAATATGAACGGTCCGACGTTCGAGCGCGGCCCGTCCAGTAACGGAGCCTCGGCCGGGGCGGATCGGGTTTCGCTCCCAGAAAATGCGGCTCTCCGCAGAGTGGCCGTAGTTGGCCACGAAGCGAAAGACCTCGCCGTCGAACCTCCACATGAATCCCTGTGTTGCGGCGCACAGTCTTGTCGCGTTCTCGACCAGGGTATCAAGGACGGGTTGGAGATCGAACGCCGAGCGGCTGATCACCTTCAGGACTTCCGCAGTCGCGGTCTGTTGCTCCAGCGCCTCGGTCAGGTCGTGGTTTCGAGCCTCGAGCTCCTTGAACAGCCGCACGTTCTCGATGGCGATGACCGCCTGATCGGCAAACGTTTGGAGGAGCGTGATTTGGGGGTCCGTGAACGGTCGCGGTTCGCTTCGCGACACAGTGATGACACCCACGGTGGCATCTTCTCTCAGCATCGGCACTGCCAGAAGGGATTTGACGCCGAGACGCCGAGCACCCTCACGTCCGACCTCTGGGGTAGAATCGTCGGTATCGACGTCGCCGATGTGGAGGACGCTCCGATCGAGAATCGTGCAGCCCGTGAAGGTCGAACGATCCACCGGGCGCGGGAACAAACCTATGAAGTTCTCTCGTCCCGGTGCAGAGAGTGGCCGAATAGACGCAAGCCGGATCTGGTTGTCTTGGACCAAGAAGACTCCGGTGAATAGCGCATCGGTCAGCTCGGCCGCACTGTCCGCGATCGCATCGAACACCGGCTGCGTGTTCGTTGGCGAGTTCGAGATCACCTCGAGGATTGCGCTCGTGGCAGTCTGCTGCTCGAGGGCCGTCGCGAGATCGCGATTGCGTGCCTCTACCTCCTTGAAGAGCCGGACGTTCTCGATGGCGATGACCGCCTGGTCGGCGAAGGTCCGGAGCAGCGCGATCTCGTTGTCGGAGAAGGGCCGATGTTCAGTGCGGTATACAGTGAAGGCTCCGATGATACGCCCCTCACGGAGCAGCGGGAGGCCGATGGTGGTGCGGATGCCGGTATCGCGCCGGGCGCCGTCGGGAAACTCCCGGGCCACGTCGTCGGACTGGTGATCGCGCACATGGATCACCGCCCCATCGATGATGGCCCGGCCGCTGACGCTGGCGCGTGTGATCCGCCGGGTCTCACCGACGCGGAGGTTCGTAAGTTGAGGGCCGTCCTCGTGCTCCGCCACCTTTCGCAGGAGGTCGCCCTCGACCCGGTATAGCGACACATTGGCCGCGCGGCACAGCCGTGACGCGTTCTGAGCGACAGCGTCCAGGACCGGCTGAAGGTGGGTGGGAGAGCTCGAGATGACTTGCAGGATGTCGCTCGTCGCCGTCCGCTGGTCCTGCGCCTCGTTCAGCGCCTTTGTGAGCTGTCGGATCTTCCCGGTCGTCAACTTCCGCTTGGCTACTTCCCGCGAAAGAGCCTTCCGCAGCCCTTCGTTCCGAGCAGCGAGCTCTGCCTTAGTCATCGCCGGCATTGGGTTCAGCCCTCCAGTTCCTTCAGCTCCGCCTCCGGCTGCTCGAACCGAGTCGCGACTCTGCGCGCGTGGGTGAGGGCGTGAGTGATCTGCCGCAGCCGCCGCAGAACTTCTCACTGCCCTCGTTCAGGAAGCCGCACGACGCACACGTGGAGGCGAACGAGAGGCCGCACTCCCCGCAGAATCGCCGACCTTCGCGGTTCTCAGCATGGCACCGCGGACACCGCATGCCGGGAGCCTCCCACCGAGCCGGGACAGGTCAGACAGGTGGCGCGAGATTAGTCCGGCGGCAGGGAGGGGTCAAGCATTCCGTCAGGGTGTGTTGGGGATACGTGATTTGACCGCTCGGGAGGGAACCGTGAAATGACCGCTCTCGCCGCGTGGGGTGGAAGGAATGGTTACCGAGGAGGTGGCCATGCCCTATCCATCCGGCGCCGTGGAGCGCGCCATGAAAGTGCACGAGGTCATCATGCGAGCCCTGGACGGTCAGCTGACCTGGCTCCAGGCGGCCGAGATCCTGGGCCGCAGCCCGCGGAGCATTCGCCGCTTGCGACACCGACTGCAGGTGAGCGGCTATGACGGCCTGTTCGATCGCCGCCGCCAGACGCCCTCGCCCAAGCGGGCCCCGGTGGCCGAGGTCCAGCGCCTCCTGGCCCTCTACCGCACCCGCTATCAGGGCTTCAACGTCCGCCACTTCCACCAGCTCGCCCGTCGCCAGCACGGCGTCGGCTTCTGCTATGCCTTCGTCAAGAAGGCCCTGCAGAGCGCCGGACTCGTGCCGAAGCACCGCCCCCGCGGGCGACATCGCCGGCGGCGTGAGCCCCGCCCCTGCTTCGGCGAGTTGCTGCACCTCGACGGGAGCCGGCACCGCTGGCTGGCCCTCGTGCCCGAGCAGTGGTGTACCCTCATCGCCGTCGTCGACGATGCCACCAAGCGCCTGCTCTACGCGGCGCTCTGGGAGGGGGGCGAGAGCGTCCGCGCGGTCATGACTGCGCTGCGCGGCGTCCTCGAGCGCGACGGGCTCCCCATGGCGCTTTACACCGACCGCGCCCACTGGGCCGTCCACACCCCGGTGGCGGGCGGGGCACCGGAGCGCCGCCGCCTCACCCAGGTCGGGCGCGCTCTGGCCCGCCTCGGCGTCGAACACATCCTCGGCTACTCCCCGGCGGCTCGCGGCCGGAGTGAGCGCGTCAACCGCACCCTGCAGGACCGGCTGGTCAACGAACTGCGCATCGCGGGCATTACCACCGTCGCCGCCGCCAACCGCTATCTACGGGAGCGCTTCCTGCCCGCCTTCAACGACGAGTTCGCCCGGCCCCCCGCGGATCCCACCTCCGCCTTCGTGCCGCTCGGCCCCGTCGACCTCGAGCAGATCCTCTGCGTCGAGGAGGAGCGCGTCGTCGGCCGCGACAACGTCGTCACCACCGCCGGCGTGGCGCTGCAAGTGGCCAAGCAGCCGGGACGCCGCACCTGCGCGGGCCTGCGCGTCCTCGTCCGTCGCCATCTCAACGGAGAGCACTCGGTCTGGTACGGTGCCCGGTGCCTCGGGCGCTACGACCGCCAGGGCCGCGCCCGCCGCGCGGCCTGACCCTCATGCTCGTCACCTGAGCGGTCATCTCACGGTGTCAAACAGTTGCGGTCAGATCACGTATCAGCAACAGAGCCCAACTGGCCTCGAATGGCGCGCGCTCCCGGGTCCCGTCAGAGGGTCAAGCATCTGAGCGCGGACCCATGGCGCCTCGCAGTGACGATAGAACAGCCGCGACACCAAGAGCACGATCGGCGTCGTGGCCGCCATGATCAGCAGGCCGAGGCCGCCCAAGTAGCGGCCGATGGCTGAAGCCGCCCCGGCACGCTCGCGAGCGAGCGCCACGCACAGCACCAGCGCCGCCAGCCACCGGTAGGCCATCGTCACGCGCGTACGGTCGTGAGCCCTCCGATCGCTCCCAACCGCGCCGGGCAAGATCCTGGGCCGCTAGACCCGGCGCTCGCCTGGATGGGTCGCCCTAGTGCTGGCTTCCGGCTCTGGCTTATCCGGGAGCCCTCGGCTACGATAGCGTTTCTTCGGGCTTCACTGGGGGACCATGCGGCACGGCTGGCGAAGATCCGGAAGGCTGTCGGTCTCCCGGCGGCAATCGCACTCGCGATGGCTACGTAGCGGTCGGCAAGCAAGCATGGTCCGGGG
>Ga0207684_10000866_pt1 | contig 34575 bp, 36 predicted proteins | sample KBSK5501metaG_FD_184342 | JGI IMG/M metagenome (GOLD analysis project Ga0207684, IMG submission 184342) | Corn, switchgrass and miscanthus rhizosphere microbial communities from Kellogg Biological Station, Michigan, USA - KBS K5-50-1 metaG... | ecosystem: Host-associated > Plants > Roots >... | reverse complement strand
GGACCCGTACCGCTTCCCCCAAACCCCCCTCAATTGTCTTGGGGGACCCGTACCGCTTCCCCCAAACCCCCCTCAGTGCGTTGCGCCCGACACCGGCTGCCCGAACCCTCTCATTCGCGTTGCGCCTCATTGAGTTGGGGGGACCCCTACGGCTTCCCCCCAAACCCCCCTCATTCGCGTTGCGTCTGACACGGGTCGTCGATTATCTTGCGCCGGATGACTGAGACCGATCCCAACTGGTTATCCGCCACCGAGCAGGCCGCGGCGATCCGACGCCGGAAGATCTCGCCGCTCGAGATCGTCGACTCGCTCCTGGCGCGCATCGACAAGATCAACCCTCGCCTGAACGCGTTCGTGCTGATCAACGCCGACCAGGCGCGTCGCGACGCCAAGGCCGCGGAGCGGGCCGTCGGCAAGCGCGGCGCCAAGCTCGGGCCCCTGCACGGCGTGCCGTTCGGCGTGAAGGATCTCGTCGTGACGAAGCACGTGCGCACCACCTTCGGCACGCCGCTCTATCGCGACAACGTCCCCACCGAGGACGCGCCGATGGTGGAGCGCCTCAAGGCCGCCGGCGGCATCATGATCGGCAAGACCAATACACCGACGTTCGGCTGGATCGGCGCCACGCACAATCTCGTGTTCGGTCCCACACGTAATCCCTGGCACCCCGATCGCACGCCTGGGGGCTCGAGCGGCGGCGCGTCCGCGGCGGTGGCGGCCGGCCTGGGCGCGCTTCACGTCGGCACGGACGGCGGCGGTTCCATCCGCATTCCGGCGTCGTGCGCGGGCATCTACGGCTTCAAGCCGTCGTATGGTCGCATCCCGCTGCACCCGCCCAGCGGCGCCTGGAGTCTCTCGCACATCGGGCCGATGACCCGCACCGTCGCCGACGCGGCGCTGACGATGGACGTGTGCGCAGGCCCCGACGAGCGCGATTCCTTCTCGCTGCCCGCCGACGGCGCGCGCTATAGCCGCGCGCTCGGGGGCGATCTCAAGGGGCTTCGCGTCGCCTATACCGACGACCTCGGCTTCGCCGAGGTCGTCGACCCGGAGATCAGCGCGGTGTGCGCGCGCGCCGCCAAAGCCTTCCGCGATCTCGGCTGTCGCGTCGACGAGGTGCAGCCGAAGTGGCCCTCGATGATGGAGTGCTGGGAGCAGATCTTCTGCGGCGGCATCGCCACGCGCCTGGCGCCGTATCTCGACCAGCGCGACCTCATCGAGCCGGGACTGCTGCGCCTGATCGACGCCACGCTCAAGAATCCGCCCACGCGCTACGTGCAGGCCTGGTTCGATCGGCTCAACTGGTGGCAGCATCCGCGGGCGTTCTTCGAGAAGTACGACCTGCTGCTGACGCCCACCATCGCGTGCGCCCCGTTTCGCGTCGGCCTCGACACGCCCGGCGCCATTGCAGGTCGCGCCGTGTCGTTCTACGGCTGGATTCCGTTCACGCCCGCGTTCAACCTCACGGGTCAACCGGCCGCCTCCGTTCCTTGCGGCTTCACGAAGGACCGTCTGCCGATCGGATTACAGATTGTGGGTCGGCGCTTCGCCGATGGGCTCGTGCTGCGCGCCTCGGCGGCGTTCGAGCGCGCGCGTCCCTGGCGCGACCAGCGACCACCGATCGGCTGACCATCGTGGAAGTCGCTGGCACCGGCATTGCGTGCCTGCCGGAGCCAGTTTCGTCCAGGAGGTCCTTCATGAAGGTCGTCACACTGCTCGCTCTGTGTCTGTGCGCCCTCGTCGGGCTTGCTGCCGGCCAGCTCTCGGCCCAGACGTCCACGATGGGCACCGGGACCACGACGACGACAACGTCGCCGTTGCCACCCACGACCATCAGCTCGGCGAGCGCGTTGCCGCAAACGGTGGCGGGGACGCCGCCGAGCGTCCTCAACGTCGTCGAGATCACGCGCATGGTGCCGGCCGGCACGACGGCGGTGACCGCGTTCACGGTACCCGCCGGGCAGACGCTCATCGTCACCGACGTGGTCGTGACGAACACCGGCACCGCGGCCGCTTGCGGCGCGGCGATCAATCGCGCGGGCGGCTCCGCGACCACGACGCCGACGACCTCGACGACGACCACGACCACTGGCACGACCACCACGCCGGGCACGACTACGCCCAGCACGACCACGCCGGGCACGACTACGCCCAGCACGACCACGCCGAACACGACCACGCCGACCACGGCCGGGACGATCACGCAGACCGACTCGAGCATCACCGGGCCGCTCTGCGTCGCGCCGCGCACGACCACGCCGGTGAGTCTCACGACGGGCATCGAGTTTGGTCCGGGCCAGACGGTGCAGCTCATGAACGTTCCCGACGCGACGACACCGACGGGCACCGCCGCCACCGCAGGCGCGGTCGGATTTCATCTGCGGGGCGTGCTCGTCGCCGGGTAGGGCGAGCGTACTGATCATTGGACGTTGACGCGGGCGGCGTCGCCGTCGACGCTGTCCGCGTGAGCCTCGCCGATCTTCTCGTCGCGCTCGCGGTCTTCGCGCTCGTGGCCGCCGCCGCGTTCACGCTGCTGGACGAAGGCCAGCGCGCCTGGGCGTTCGGCGCCGCGCGCGCGGAGACGCAGCAGAGCGCGCGCGTGGCGCTGGCCAGGCTGGCGACGGAGATTCGCCTCGCCGGCCGCGGGACGGGCGGCTTCGACGCGGTCGCCCTCGCCGCGCCCGATGCGATCGTGCTGCAGCAGGACCTCGACGGCGATGGCGTCATCGCCATCAACGGTGAGCGCGTGACGTGGCGGCTCGTCGGCACCGTCCTGCGTCGCGACGCCGGCGCCGGCCTACAGCCGATCGTCAACGGCGTGGGCCGCCTGACGCTGACGTACTTCGACGCCGCCGGCGCGCCGACGTCCACGCCGACCGATGTGCGCAGCGTGGAGATCGCGCTCGCCACCCGGCCCGACTACTCCGTGGTCGGCTCGAACGTCTCGACCGTCTTCACGTCACGCGTTCGCCTCCGCAACCGCTGACCCGCCGCGCGGCCGAGCGTCGCTGGCCCGTTACTGGGCGTCGTTGCCCAGTGACAGGCCAACTGCCGGTTGGACCGCCGCAGCCGGTGTCTGACTTTTCATACACTTGCGCCACGGGACCGCGCGGCCTGGACTTTGCGTTTTGCGACGGGCGCCCGATGAACGTGCCTCCGTTCCCGCGCACCACCGTGGTGGCTGTCGGTCGCGCCGTCGGCCTCCGGATCATCAGCCCGCTGACGTTCGATCTGGCTCTGCCCGTGCTCGAAGGACGGCTTGCGCGCGCGCTGCCGGGCTATTTCGGGCTGCTGCGCTATCTGGTCGAGCTGGACGCGCCGCTGCCCGATGGTTTCGACCCGCTCGGCGAGCTGCCGTGGTTCGCGCGCAACCGCCGCGTCCGCTCCCTGGTGATTTCGCCCGCGCCCGACGCGCCCACGCTCGAGACGCCACCCGACGTGATCGGCGAGTGCGTGCGTGATGGGCGGACGCTGCACGTCTTCGTCTCGATCGGCCCCTCGGCGCGCGCGCTGCGATTGGCCGGCGAGGCCGCCGCGTCGGAAACGCGCTGCCCGTTCCTGTGCATGGCCGACCTCGAAGCGAGACCGGCCTCGTCGCGCGCGCCGCTCACGCACATCATGCGCGAGGCGACCGTCCGCTAGATCCCAAGACGCCGACACCACGGTCGGCTAGAATACGCGCCGTGCGTGGCATCCCACGGCTGCTGCTCGCGCTGGTCGTTCTCGGCGCCGTCGCATGCGAGACGGTGCCCCTCACGAATCGCCCCCAGCTCCTGCTGATTCCCGAGGGCACCGAGCTGCAGATGGGGCTGACGTCCTATCAAGAGATTCTCAAGAAGGGGCGCGTCTCGCAGAATCCCGAGCAGAACGCGCAAGTCCGTCGCGTAGGCACGCGTATCGCCGAAGCCACCGGCCGGACGGATTATAAGTGGGAGTTCACCGTCCTCGAGGACAAGCAGGTGAATGCGTTCTGCCTGCCGGGTGGAAAGGTCGCCGTCTACACCGGGATTCTGCCGGTCACCGCCGATGACGCCGGCCTCGCCGCCGTGCTGGGTCACGAGGTTTCGCACGCGATCGCGCGTCACGGCGGCGAGCGCATCAGCCAGCAGCTCGCGGTCCAGGGAGGTCTCATCGCGACGCAGGCCGCGCTCTCGCGCGGCGATCCGACGACCACGCAGTTGATCGCGGCCGGTCTCGGTGCCGGCGCCACGGTCGGTCTGCTGTTGCCATGGAGCCGGCAGCAGGAATCCGAGGCCGATCATCTCGGGCTCATCTACATGGCGAAGGCGGGCTACCACCCCCAAGCCGCGCGTGATCTCTGGGTCCGCATGGCGTCGCAGGGGGGCGCGCGGCAGCCGGAATTCCTCTCGACCCACCCGCTCCCACAGACCAGGATCGCCCAGATCGAGGCCTGGCTCCCCGAAGCCCTGCAGTACTACACCCCCCGCTGAGCGCCGCTTCCACCATCTGCCGTGGGATGGGTGAGATGACTGCCCCATCCGTCCGCCAAACGGGTGGGTAGCGTATTTCCCTAAAAAAATCGTGTGGTTTTCCCTTGACAGGCCCCGAATCACGACTGTAGATTCGCCAATAAGTGGGGCAAAGTGGGATGAAGTGGGTCCATGGCGCCCAAAGTCAATGTTCAGGGGACGTTATCCGGCAACCGTGGACGCCAAAGGGCGGGTGAGCATCCCGGCCAGGTTCCGGGACGTGCTCAGCCGCTACGAGGGGGGGGACCTCGTGGTGGTGCCGGATGGGGAGTGCCTGGAGGTCTACCCCCTGGCCGAGTGGGAGCGGATGGAGGCCAAGCTGAGAGAGCAGTCGCGCTTCAACGGGGAGGTCCGCGAGATCAGCCGCCTTTACGTGTCACGTGCAAAAGATGTAACGCTAGATGCAGCGGGTCGAATGCTGATTGCCCCCGATGCGCGGCGTGACGCGGCTCTCGACAAGAACGTGCTCATCGTCGGCGGTGGGCTCGACAAGTTCGAGGTGTGGGATCGCGCACGCTTCGAGGAATACGAGCGCACGGGCCAGCCGAAGCTGCCCTCGCTCTACGAAAAGCTGTCGGCGCTGGGAGTCTAGCGGTTCACGTTCCTGTCCTCGTCGACGAGGTCGCGTTTGTCCTGCGACCGCGACGCGGGGGCTGGGTGATCGACGGGACGGTGGGAATGGGTGGTCACGCCGAGGCGGTGTTGAGGACGAGCGGCGACGATGTGCGGCTGCTCGGCCTCGACGTGGATCCCGAGGCGCTCGCGCGCTCGCGTGCCCGTCTCGCAGCGTTCGGCGAGCGCGTCGTGCTGGCGCGGGCGAGCTTTCGTGACCTCGCGCGCGTCGCCGCCGACCACGGCGTGGACGAGGCACGCGCAGTCCTGCTCGACCTCGGCGTGTCCTCCTACCAGCTCGACGAGTCGGGCCGCGGCTTCAGCTTTCAACACGACGAGCCGCTCGACATGCGGCTCGATCCCACGCAGGCTCGCACCGCGGCCGACCTCGTGAACCATGCAGACGAGGCGGAGCTGGCGCGGTGGCTGTTCGAGCACGGCGGCGAGCGCTTCGCGCGGCGCATCGCGCGCGCCATCGTCCGCCGTCGTCCGCTGCGGACGACGGGCGATCTCGCGGCCGCGGTGCGCGCCGCCGTGCCGCGCGCCGCGTGGCCCAAGCGCATCCACGTCGCCACGCGCACGTTCCAAGCGCTGCGCATGGCCGTGAACGACGAAACCGGAGCGCTCCGCCAGACGCTCCAGGAGGCCCCAGGCCTGCTCGCCGTTGGCGGGCGGATGGGCATCATCTCCTTTCACTCGGGCGAAGACCGCATCGTGAAGCAGGCGTTCCGTGCGCTCGCTGCCGCGACCTTCGCGGAGCTGGAGCCGTCACCCCTGACGCCCGGGGACGACGAGGTGCGGGCCAACCCCCGCGCCCGGAGCGCCAAGCTGCGCGTGCTGGAGCGCACGTCGTGATCAAGCACCAGAGACTGCATCGGGAACCGGATCCGCGGGTGCGGCGCTCATTCGCCGCCGCCCTGGCCATTTCGGCCGTGCTCGTCGTCGGCGCGTTACTCGTGGTCGGCCTGCGCGTGCAGCAGGTACAGCTCGCCTACCGGCTGGATGCGCTACGCGCGGAGCGTGCCCGCACCGAGACGTTCATTCGCCAGCTGGAGATCGAGGTGGCCACGCTGCGCTCGCCGCTGCGCGTCGACCAGCGCGCGCGCGAGCTCGGGCTGACGGCGCCCGCGCGTGACCAGGTCCGCCTGGCCCGCGAGTACGTGACCGCCACCACCGGCCTTGCCGCCGCCCAGAGGAACCGCATCGAGGCGGCGGTGCAGGAGGATCGACGCACCCCGTGAACGTCACCGCGCTCCGAACGCGGACCCTGATCCTCGCGGCGATCCTCGCCCTCGCGTTCGCGGGCCTCACGAGCCGGCTCGGCTGGCTCATGATCGTCAAGCGCTCGGAGCTGGCCGGGCTCGCCGAGCGACAGTACTCGCGCACGATCGCGCTGTACGGCGCGCGGGGTCCGATCGTCGACCGTCACGGCGCGCCGCTCGCGACGTCCACGCCGGCCGAGTCGCTGTTCGCCCAGCCACGCTCGGTCGGCGATCCCGTGCGGGTGGCCGCCGCGCTGGCGCCGATCCTCGAGGTGCCCGAGCGCGAGCTGCACGCGCAGCTCACGTCGGGCAAAGGCTTCGTCTGGCTGCGCAGAAAACTTGCGCCCGACGCGACCGCGCGCGTGCGCGCCCTCGGCGAGCCGGGACTCGGCTTCGTCGACGAGCCGCTGCGGCTCTATCCCAACCGTGAGCTGGCCGCGCACGTGCTCGGCTTCGAGGGCGTGGAGGGCGGGCTCGAAGGCGTCGAACGTGCCTGGAACGACGCGCTGGCCGGCACGCCGGGTCGCGCGATCGTCGGCCGCGACGCGCTCGGGCGCGAGGTCGTCACGCAGCGGATTCTCACGCCGCCCGCACCCGGGCGCGGCGTGATGCTCACGCTCGACCGCACGATCCAGTACCTGGCCGAGCGTGAGATCGATGCCGCCTACCGCCGCACACAGGCGAAGGGGGCGATGGCGGTCGCCATGGATCCGCGCACGGGCGACATCCTGGCGCTCGCGTTACGGCCGACGTTCAACCCGAACGCGTTCCTCAACGTGGCGTCGCGCGAGCTCTGGCGTAATCGCGCGATCACCGACCCCTTCGAGCCCGGCTCGACGTTCAAGGTGATCCTCGCCGCGGCCGCGCTCGAAGAGGGCGTCGTGCATCCCGAGGATCGGATCTGGGCGGAGAACGGTCAGCTCACCATTGCCAAGACGACGATCCACGACTGGAAGAAGTTCGGCTGGCTCTCCTTCAGCGAGGTGTTGCAGAACTCCTCCAACGTGGGCTCGATGAAAGTGGGCCTGGCCCTTGGCCGGGACCGGTATCACCGCTACATGACGGCCTTCGGTTTCGGCGCGCCGACCGGGGTCGGCCTGGCCGGCGAGAGCCGCGGCGTCCTGCGCGATCCGCAGCGCTGGTCACCGCTCTCGCTGCCGACGATGTCGATCGGCCAAGAGGTCTCGGTGACCGCGCTCCAGATGCTCGCCGCGTTCGGCGCCGTCGCCAACGGCGGCATCCTGATGCAGCCACGGCTCGTGAAAGCGGAGTTCGACGCCGACGGCCATGAGGTGAGCCGGGTCGAGCCGCGCGCCGTGCGCCAGGTCATCTCCGGCGAGACCGCGCGCACGCTATCGCGATTGCTCGTGCAGGTGGTCGAGCATGGCACGGGCCACTTCGCGGCCGTGCCGGGCTACGACGTGGGCGGCAAGACCGGGACCGCGCAGAAGCTCGATCCCACCACGCGACGCTATTCGCGCGCGCCCGGCGTGCTGTCGTTCATCGGCTTCGTGCCCGCCGATGCGCCGCGTCTCGTGCTGCTCGTGCTGCTCGACGAGCCGAAGAACGAGAAGTGGGGCAGCGAAGCCGCCGCGCCGATCTTCTCCGCGATCGCGGGACCGGTGCTGCGCTACCTGGACGTGCCGCCGAGCGACGCGGTGCCGATCCAGATCGTGACGGGGCCGGGCGCCGACGGCGCGGGCGCGGCCCGTGTGCGCCTGATCTCGGCGACCGAGACGGCCACCGGCCTCATGCCCGACGTCTCCGGGCGGACGCTCCGCGAGGCGCTGGCGATGCTCACGCCGCTCGGGCTGCGCGTGGAGCTGTCGGGCCACGGCCGGGTCGTGCAGCAGTCGCCCGCGCCGGGTGACCCCGTCGAGGAGGACGCCGTCGTGCGGCTCACGCTCGCCGTGAGCGCCGCGCGCGCCGGTGTCGCGCGTTGACATGCCCCGCGAGATGTCCGTGAGCGTGCTGCTCGACGCGCTGACCGACAAGCGGGTGGTCGGCACGCCGCCGCGCGCGGTCACCGGCCTCACGGCCGACTCTCGCCGCGTCGCGCGCGGTGACGCCTTCGTCGCCGTGCCGGGCTTCAAGCAGGATGCGCGGCGCTTCGTCCCCGACGCCGTCGGCCGCGGGGCGGCGCTGGTCGTCACCGAGGGCGAAGCATTGAACGGCGTGAGCGTCGCCCAGGTGCTCGTGCCCTCCGCGCGGCGTGCGCTGGCGGCGCTGGCCGGCGCGTACTGGGATCATCCCTCGCGCGCGCTGACGCTGGTGGGCATCACGGGGACGAACGGCAAGACCACGACGTCGTATCTGGTCGAGGCGCTGCTGCGCGCGCGCGGCGACGCCACCGGCATTCTCGGGACGATCCAGTACGTCGTGGGCGACGAGATCCGCCCCGCCGGACAGACGACGCCGGAAGCGCTGGAGATCGAGTCCATGCTCGCGGCGATGCGCGAGCGCGGGGTGCGCGGCGTGGCGATGGAGGTCAGCTCGCATGCGCTGGCGCTCTCGCGGGTCGACGCGCTGGCCTTCGACGTCGCGGTCTTCACGAACCTCACCCAGGACCACCTCGACTTCCACGGCACGCTCGACGAGTACGGCCGCGCCAAGCGGCGACTCTTCGAGCTGCTCGCGGCCTCGCCCAAGCCGCGGCGCGCCGCCGTCGTCAACGGCGACGATCCCGCCGGCGCGCGCATGGTCGCCGGGCTGGGACTGGAGACGCTGACCTTCGGCCTCGGCCCCGACAACCGTGTACGCGCCACCGACTGGACCTCGACGCTCGAGGGCGTGCGCCTGCACGTCTCCACGCCCGCGGGTCGCCTCACGCTCGTCTCGCCCCTGATCGGCGAGCACAATGTGATGAATCTGCTGGCCGCCGTCGGCGTCGGCCTGGCGCTCGGCCTTCGTCCCGACGCGGTGGCCCAGGCCCTCGGCGGTGTGCAGACGGTGCCGGGACGGTTCGAGCAGGTGCGGGCGGGGCAACCATTCCTCGTCGTCGTGGATTACGCCCATACCCCCGACGCCCTGGAGCGCGTGCTGACGACGGCCCGCAAGATCACCACGCGGCGGTTGGGCGTGGTGTTCGGCTGCGGTGGCGACCGCGATCGGACGAAGCGTCCGATCATGGGCGAGATCGCCGCGCGCCTCGCCGATCACGCGTGGATCACCTCGGACAACCCGCGCTCGGAGGATCCGGACGCGATCATCGCCGAGGTTGCCGTCGGCGCCGCGCGCGTGCGGCGTGAGCACGACTCGCGCCTCGCCGATCGCTACGCGGCGATCAAAGCGGCGCTCGAGTGGGCGCGGCCCGGCGACACCGTCGTCATCGCCGGCAAGGGTCACGAGACGTACCAGATCGTTGCAAGCGACGTGTTGCCGTTCGACGACCGCGACGTGGCGCGGCGGCTGTTGTCGGAGAGGGCGCGATAGGGAGGCGTATGGCGGCATTCAGCATCCAGGAGCTGGTCCGCGCCACCGAGGGCGCGCTGGTGAGCGGAGATCTCGGCGTTCCGGTCGCCGGCGTGTCGATCGATTCGCGCACGCTCCAGGTCGGCGAAGCCTTCTTCGCGATCGTCGGCCACCGGCTCGACGGCCACGTATTTCTCGCCGACGCCGCCGCGCGCGGCGCCGCCTGCGTGGTCGTGCACACGCTGCCCGACGAGCCGCCGGCCAACGTACCGCTCGTCCTGGTCGAGGACACCACGCGCTCGCTCGGCCGGCTCGCCGCCTGGCACCGCTCGCGCTTCGCCGTTCCCGTCGTCGCGATCACGGGCTCGATCGGCAAGACGACGGTGAAGGAGCTGACGGCGGCCGTGCTCGCCACGCGCTGGGATGTGCTCAAGCCGGCGTCGTCGTTCAACAACCAGTGGGGCCTGCCGCTGACGCTGCTGCGCCTGGGCGCCGAGCACGGCGCGGCGGTCGTGGAGATCGGCACGAATCAGGCCGGCGAGATCGCGACGCTGTCGGCGATCGCGCGGCCGACGATCGGCGTGGTGACGATGGTGGCGGCCGTCCACACGGAATTCCTCGGCAGCATCGAGGGCGTGCGAGAGGAGAAGGCCGCGCTCGTCCGGGCGCTGTCGCCGTCGGGCGTCGCCGTCCTCAACGCCGACGACCCGCGCGTGGCCTCGATGGCGCGCGAGGCGAAAGGCCGCGTGGTGACCTTCGGCCGCGCCGCCGGCGCCACCGTGCGCATTGCCGGCGAGGCCACCGATACCGACGAGGGCTTCGCGTTTACGCTCGAGGCGGGTGGCCGCCGCCAGCCCGTCGCGGTCGCGTTCGCGGGCCGGCACAACATCGCCAACGCGCTGGCGGCGGCGGCCGTCGGCGTGGCGCTCGAGCTGCCGCTCGACGACATTGCGCGCGGGCTCGCCGCCGCGCGCCCGGTCGGCGGCCGCGGCGTCTGGAAACGCGCGGGCGAGGTCACGATTCTCGACGACACCTACAACGCCAGCCCCGCGTCGGTGCGCGCGGCCCTCGACACCCTCGCCGCCCGACGCGCCGGGCGGCGCGCGATCGTCGTGCTGGGCGATATGCTGGAGCTGGGCGCGCTGAGCGACGCCGCGCACCGCGAGGTGGGACGCCTCGTCGCCGCGCTGCCCGCCGACGAGCTCGTGGGGCTGGGCCGCGCCGCCGCGCTCGCCGTCGAGGCCGCCCGCGCGGCCGGGCTGGCCGACGCCCATCACACGGCGACGTTCGAGGACACGGTCGCCCACCTGCTCAAGCGCCTGGCGCCGGGCGACGTGGTGCTGGTCAAAGGCTCGCGGGGCATGCGGATGGAGCGCGTGGTGGACGCGCTCGTCGCGCGTCTGGCCCGGACCGATCGGTCCTCCGGATGAGAATGGAGAATGCTTTACTACCTCCTCGTCCCGCTCGCCAAGGACCACATCGTCTTCAACGTCTTCCGCTACCTGACGTTCCGGTCCTTCATGGCGCTGATCACGGCGCTGGTGATCTCGCTGATCGTGGGCCCGTGGCTCATCCGCCGGCTGCGACGCATGCAGCAGGGCTCGGAGACGCTGCGCGAGGACACGCCCGAGCACCATCGCAGCAGCAAGAAGGGGACGCCGACGATGGGCGGCGTCATCATTCTCTGCGCGATTCTGGGCTCGACCTTCCTGTGGGCCAACCTCGCCAACCGCTACGTGTGGGTGGCGATGCTGGCCATCGCCGGCTACGGGCTCATCGGGATGTGGGACGACTGGACGAAGGTGCGCACCAAGCGCGGGATTCCCGCGCGCGGCAAGCTCGCGGCGCAGGTGATTCTCGCGCTGGCGCTCCTGCAGATCATCTACTGGCAGCCGGCCGACGTCTGGCAGCCGGTGCTGGCGATTCCCTTCTTCAAGGGGTGGCTGGTGCACCTCGGCGCCGCGTGGTTCGTCTTCGCGATGCTCGTGATCATCGGCGCCTCGAACGCGGTGAACCTCACCGACGGCCTCGACGGCCTCGCCATCGGCCCCATCGTGATGGCGGGCGCGGCGTTCGGAATCATCGCGTATCTGACCGGCAACTTCCGGGCCGCCGACTATCTGAAGATCCTGAACGTGCGCGGCGCGGGCGAGCTGTCGGTCTTCTGCGGCGCGCTCATCGGGGCGGCCATCGGCTTCCTCTGGTTCAACTGTCATCCGGCCGAGGTCTTCATGGGCGACGCGGGCTCGCTCGCCCTGGGCGGCGCGATCGGCACGCTCGCCGTGCTCACGAAGGCCGAGCTGCTGCTGCCGTTGATCGGCGGCATCTACGTGGTGGAAGCGGTGTCCGTCATCGTGCAGGTGGCCTCGTTCAAGCTGACGGGGCGCCGCGTCTTTCGCATGGCGCCCTTGCATCACCACTACGAATTGACGGGCTGGCCCGAGCCCAAGATCGTGGTGCGCTTCTGGATCGTCTCCTTCGCCCTCGCGCTGCTGGCTCTCACCACGCTCAAGTTGCGGTAGCGCCGTGACGCCCCTGACGCAGGAGGTGGAAGTGGCAACGAGAGGCCGCGCGTACCTGGCGACGCTCGCGGGCTGCCGCGTGACGGTGGTCGGCCTCGCCAAGAGCGGCATCGCCGCCGCCCGCCTGCTCGCCGCCGCGGGCGCCCACGTGCACGGCACCGACGCCAAGCCGTTGGCGGCGCTGCCGCCCGAGGCGCTGGCGCTCCAGCGCGATGGTGTGCGGCTCGTCGACGGGCCCACCGCCTTCGACGGCGTCGAGCTCGTGGTCGTCAGCCCGGGCGTACCCGCGGACGGCGAGCAGCTGGCGGCGGCGCGCGCACGGATGGTGCCGGTCATCGGTGAGCTCGAGCTGGCGTGGCGCGCGATGGAGGCCGAGACGATCGCCATCACCGGCACCAACGGCAAGACGACGACGACGGCGCTCACGGGCGCGCTCCTCGCCGAGCAGTCGCGTCCGGTGTTCGTCGGCGGCAACATCGGCACGCCGCTCGCGGAGCGCGCGCTCGATTTTCCCGCCGCCGGCCTCGTGGTGGCGGAGGTCTCGTCGTTCCAGCTCGAGACGATCGAGACGTTCCAGCCGCGGGTGGCGGCGGTGCTCAACGTGACCCCCGATCACCTCGATCGGCATCGCACGCTGGCGCGCTATGTGGACGCAAAGGCGCGCATCTTCATGAATCAAACCGCGCAGGACTGCGCCGTCCTCAACGCCGATGACGAAGCGACGCGCGAGCTGGCGGCCCGCACGCGCGCCCACGTGCTGTGGTTCAGCCGCCAGCGCGTCCTCGACCACGGCGTGTTCGTCCACGACGGCTGGATCGTGGCCCGCCTCAACGGCCACGCCGACCGCATCTGCCCGCTCGCCGACATCCATCTACGCGGCGCCCACAACGTCGAAAACGTGCTGGCGGCCACCGCCTGCGCGCTGTGGACCGGCATCGGCATCGCGGCCATCCGCCGGGCCATCGAACGGTTCCGCGCGGTGGCGCACCGCATCGAGTTCGTGCGCGACATCGCCGGCGTGCGCTTCTACAACGACTCCAAGGGGACGAACGTCGCCTCGACGATCAAGGCGATCGAATCGTTCGACGAGCGGATCGTCCTCATCGCCGGCGGTAAAGGCAAGGGCCAGGACTTCACGCCGCTGGCGGACGCGGCACGCCGGCGCGTCGGTCACGCCGTCGTCATCGGCGAGGACGGCGGTCGTGTCGCTGCCGCGCTCGCCTCGCGCGGCATCGTGGTAACCGCGGCCGACACCCTGGCCGGCGCCATCGAGTCGGCGCGCGCCGCCGCGCGCCCGGGCGACGTCGTCCTGCTCTCGCCTGCCTGCGCGTCGTTCGACATGTTCAACAACTACGAGCACCGCGGCGAGGTCTTCAAGAAGCTCGTGGAGGAGCTCGCCTGATGCCGCGGCGACTCACGCCCGACGTATGGCTGTTCGGAGCCGCCGTCGCGCTCCTCTCGTTCGGCGTCGTGATGGTGTACTCGGCGAGCGCGGTGGTGGCCGCCGATCGGTTCCACGACCCGTACTTCTTCCTCAAGAAACAGCTCTTCTGGGGACTGCTCGGCGCCGGCGTCCTGCTGATGGCGCTGCGCTGCGACTACCACTGGCTCGAGAAGGCGGTGGTGCCGGCCTTGATCGTCGCCGGCGTGCTGCTCGTGCTCGTGCTGGTGCCGCCGATCGGCCAGGCGATCAACGGCACGCGTCGCTGGATTCGCCTGGGGCCCGTCTCGTTGCAACCGGTCGAGCTCGCCAAGATCTCCCTCGTCCTGTACCTCGCGGCGTTCCTCGCGAAGAAACGGGGTGAGCTGGACGACTTTCGCACGGGCGCGCTGCCGCCGCTGCTCGTCGGCGGTGTCTTGGCCGGCCTCGTCCTCCTGCAGCCGGACCTCGGCAACTGCATGACGCTCATCGTGCTGACCTTCGGCCTGCTCTATCTGGCCGGCAGCCCCATCAAGCACCTCGCGTGGGTGGCGGCGCCGGCGCTGCCGCTGATCGTGCTGGCGATCTGGATGGCGCCGTATCGCATGCGCCGCATCACCGCCTTCATGGATCCCTGGGGCGACCCGCGCGGCAGCGGCTTTCAGATCATCCAGTCGTGGCTCGCCCTCGGCAACGGCGGCGTCTTCGGCCAGGGGATCGGCGGCAGCCGACAGAAGCTCTTCTACCTGCCGGAGTCGCACACCGATTTCATCTTCGCGATCCTCGGCGAAGAGCTGGGATTGGTCGGCGCGGTCGCCATCGTCGCGCTGTTCGCCGTCCTCATCTGGCGCGGCCTGCGCACCGGGCTGCGCGCGCCCGATGCGTTCGGTGCCTACCTCGCGCTCGGCATCACCGTCCTGCTGGCGACCCAGACGCTCGTGAACCTCGGCGTGGTCACCGGGCTCTTGCCCACCAAGGGGCTGCCGCTGCCGTTCATCTCCTTCGGTGGCTCCGCGCTGCTCATGACGATGCTCGCCACGGGCATGCTCCTCAACGTCAGCCAGCACGCCCATGTTTAAGCGCTACCAGCAGATGCACTTCGTGGGCATCGGGGGCGCCGGCATGTCGGGCATCGCCGAGATCTTGCTGAACCTCGGCTACCGCGTCACCGGCTCCGACCTCAAACGCAACGACGCCGTGGAGCGGCTCGAGCAGCTCGGCGCGAAAGTCTTCATCGGGCACGACGCCGCGCACGTCGCGGGCGCTCACGTCGTCGTCTACTCGTCGGCGGTGGCGCGGGACAACGTCGAGCTGCGGGTCGCGCGCCAGCGCGCCATCCCCGTGATCCCGCGCGCGGAGATGCTCGCCGAGCTGATGCGGCTCAAGTACGGCATCGCCGTCGCCGGCACCCACGGCAAGACGACGACGACCTCGATGATCGGCGCCGTCCTCGCCGAGGGCCGCTACGATCCGACGATCATCGTCGGCGGACGCGTGACGAGCCTGGGCAGCAACGTGCGCCTCGGGCAGGGCGACTTCCTGGTGGCCGAGGCCGACGAGTCGGACGGCTCGTTCCTCAAGCTCGCTCCCACCATCGCCGTGGTCACCACGATCGACGCCGAGCATCTCGACCATTACGGCACGCTCGAGGCGATCCAGGACGCCTTCACCGCGTTCGTGGCCAAGGTGCCGTTCTACGGCGCGGCCGTCCTCTGCCTCGACGAGCCGAACATCCAGCGATTGATCCCGCGCCTCGAGAAGCGCGTGGTGACGTATGGCCTGGAGTCGAGCGCCGATCTCGTCGCGCGGCGCGTGCGTCTGACGGGCCTGACCAGCCGCTTCGAGGTCCACGGCCGTGGCATGCTGCTCGGCGAGTGCGTGCTGGCCATTCCCGGCCGCCACAACGTGCTCAACGCGCTGGCCGCGATCGGCGTGGGCCTCGATCTCGAGATTCCGTTCGTGACCATCCAGAAAGCGCTCGCCGTCTTCGCCGGCGTGCAGCGCCGGTTTCAGGTGCGCGGCGTAGTGGGCGGCGTCACCGTCGTGGACGACTACGGCCACCACCCTGTCGAGATCCGCGCGACCCTCGCCGCCGCCAAGGCCGGGTTCGACTGCCGGGTCGTCACCGTATTCCAGCCGCATCGCTACACGCGCACGCAGCTCCTGTTCGACGAGTTCCTCACCGCCTTCAACCAGGCCGACGTGCTCGTCGTGATGGACATCTACGCCGCCGGCGAGGCCCCGATCGACGGCGTCAGCGCCGCCGCGCTCGCCGATGGGATCCGCGCCCACGGCCATCGCAACGTGAGCTACCTCGGCGGCGACCGCGCCCGCATCGTCGATCACGTCTCCCGGATCACGCGTCCCGGCGACATCGTCCTGACGCTCGGCGCCGGCGACGTGAGCCAGCTCGGACCCGCGATTCTTCGTCGGCTCGAAACCGGTTCGCAGGAACGGAGGCCGCAATGTTAGGAGAGATTCGAGGGGAAGTGCGGTTCAAGGAGCCGCTGAGCTTCCACACCTCGCTGCGCATCGGCGGTCCCGCGGACATCTTCGTCGTGCCGCAGGACGTCGAGGACATCCGCCACGCGCTGATGTTCGCCGACCGCGAGCAGCTGCCGGTCGCTGTCGTCGGCGGCGGCAACAACCTGCTCGTGCGCGATCGCGGCGTGCGCGGCGTCGTCCTCAAGCTCGAGGGCTGTCTCGGGCGCGCCGAGTACCACGGCGAGGAGGCGCTGGCCGGCGCCGGCGTGTCGCTCTCGGCGCTGATTCGCGAGGCGGCCGCGCTCAATCTCGGCGGCATCGAGAGCCTCGTCGGCATCCCCGCCACCATCGGCGGCGCCCTGGCCATGAACGCGGGCACCGCCGACGGCGGGATCGGCGACTTCGTGAGCGCCGTGTATTACCTGCACCCCGACGGCACGCTGGGCGAGTTCAAGCCGTCCGGTGCCTTCGGCTATCGCGCCTTCCACTTGCCGGCCGGCGCTGTCCTGATCGGCTGCCGCCTGCAGCTACATCGCCGGCCGCTGCCCGAGATCCAGAAGGAGATCCGCGCACGGCTCAAGCAGAAGAAGGCCACGCAGCCGCTGGCGCTGGCCTCCGCGGGCTTCGTGTGGAAGAACCCCGCGGGTGATCTCGCCTCGCGGCTCATCGAGAAGGCCGGGCTGCGCGGCAAGCGCATCAATGGCGCCGAGATCTCGTCCAAGCACAGCAACTTCATCGTCAACCGCGGCGGCGCCGGCGCCGCCGACATCCTGAGCCTCATGGAGGTCACGCGCGAGCGCGTCCACGGCCATTTCGGGATCACGCTCGAGACCGAGATCCGCCTCCTCGGTGAGTAGGGGCCTCCTCTCTCCGCGCGGAGTCGGCTCGCTCGCCGACCTCGGCGAGCGTACGCCGCTCGTCGCTCGGCAGCGCGTCAGCGCCGCACGCCGGCGCGCCCGCGCGCTGGCGCGCCTCACCCGGCGGGCGGCCGTTGCCGCGCTCTTTCTCGCCGGCGCCGGGGTCGTGCTGGCCGGCGCGCGCTGGGTCATCACCTCGCCGCGGTTCGCCGTGGCGGCCGTGGAGGTGCGCGGCGCCTCGCGCGTGCCCGTGCCGCGCATTCTCGCCGCGGCCGCAATCGCTCCCGGCGCGAATCTGTGGACGCTCGACAGCGGCGCCGTCGCGGCGCGGGTGGCGTCGCTGCCGGAGATCCGCCGCGCCGATGTCGTGCGGGAGCTGCCCAACCGCGTGACGATCGTCGTCGAGGAGCGCCGCCCGTTCACGCTCGTCCACGCCGCCCGGCTGCACTGGATGGATGAAGACGGTCACGTGCTCGGCGAGGAGCGCCGCGCCGTCTCTCCCGGCGCGCCCGTGATCAGCGGGCTGACCGAGGAGGAGCTGGCCTCGATGCGCACCGCGCCGGGGCCGAAAGCGCGCGCCGCCGTCGCGCTCATCCGCACGCTTCTGCGCTCGGGCACCACGCTGGCCGCGGAGATCTCGGAGATCGACATGAGCCGACCGGAGGGCCCCGTCCTCTACACGGTCGACGGCGTCGAAGTGCGACTGGGCGCCGAGGACTGGGACGAGCGGCTCGCGCGGCTCGAGGGCGTGCTCGCCCAGGTCGCCACGCAGGACGTGAGCGGCGTCGATCTCAGATTCAAGGACCAGGTGGTGCTTCGCCGGGGGACGTCCCGGTGAGGCGGACCAAGACTCCGGAGCTGATCGTCGGACTGGACGTCGGCACCACCAAGGTCTGCGCCGTCATCGCCGTGCCCCGCGCGGGTGGCGGCCTCGACGTCGTCGGGCTCGGCGCCGCGCCGTCGCGCGGCCTGCGCCGCGGCGTCGTCGTCAATATCGACTCCACGGTGGAGGCCATTCGCCAGGCGGTGGGCGAGGCCGAGCGGATGGCCGGCGCCGAGGTGTCGGCCGTGTACGCCGGTGTGGCGGGCGGCCACATCCGCTCCGTCAACAGTCGAGGCGTCGTGGCCGTGTCGGGCAAGGATCGCGAGGTCAGCCAGGCCGACGTCGATCGCGCGGTGGACGCCGCGCGCGCCATCAACATTTCGCAGGACCGCGAGATCCTGCACGTGCTCCCGCAGGCGTTCGCCATCGACGACGCCGACGGTGTGCGCGAGCCGCTCGGCATGTCGGGCGTCCGGCTCGAGGTCGAGGTGCACGTCGTCACGGCCGCGATCAGCTCGGTGCAGAACGTGATTCGTTCCGTGAACCGGGCGGGGCTCACCGTGCAGGACGTCGTCCTGGAGCCGATCGCCTCGGCGGAGGCGGTGCTCTATCCCGACGAGAAGGAGCTCGGGGTGCTCGTCATCGACATCGGCGGCGGCACCACCGACCTGGCGCTGCTCCGCGACGGCGCCGTGTGGCACACGGCCATCTTGCCTCTCGGCGGCGATCACATCAGCAATGACATCGCGGTCGGACTGCGTACGCCGATGGCCGACGCGGAGGCGCTCAAGAAGCGCTACGGCTGCGCGCTGACCGCGCTGGTGCCGGCGGAGGAGACGGTCGACGTGCCGTCGGTGGGCGGCCGCAAGCCGCGCCAGCTCTCGCGTCAGGTCCTCTCGGAGATCATCCAGCCGCGCGTCGAAGAGATCTTCACGCTCGTCGCGCGCGAGCTGTCACGCGCGGGGTTCCAGGACGCCGCCACGGCCGGCGTGGTCGTGACCGGCGGCAGCTCGATCATGCAGGGCGTTCCCGAGCTGGCCGAGTCCGTGTTCGACCAGCCCGTGCGCCGCGGCATCCCCGGCGATGTCGGCGGCTTGACGCAAGTGGTGAAGAGCCCCACGTACTCGACGGCGGTGGGGCTGGCGCTCTACGGCGCGCGGCGGCAGCCGCCGCTCACCACGTGGACAGAGACGCCGGGCGCAAATCTCGGCCGCTGGGCGCGGCGGCTGCTGGGGTGGCTCAGTGAAATCCTCTAAGGACAGCCGATCGCGCGGCGGCGAACAGCCGCCGCTGTTCACGACGGCGATCATCGGCACAGACGGCGTACGAACGCCGCGGGCCGCAGCCCGCGCGCACCAGGAGGACCGGATGGAGCGAGATCGCGCACGGCGCCCGCTGTTCGAGCTCGACGACGCGCCGCAGGCGGCGAAGATCAAGGTCATCGGACTCGGCGGCGGTGGCGGCAACGCGGTGAGCCGCATGATGGCCGCGCAATTCACGGGCGTGGAGTTCATCGTGGCCAACACCGACATGCAGGCGCTGCGCGACTCCCCGGCGCCCGTTCGCGTGCAGCTCGGCGCGAAGCTGACGCAGGGGCTCGGGGCCGGCAGCAATCCCGACGTCGGGCGCAACGCCGCGCTCGAAGATCCCGAGACCATCACCCGGCTCCTCGAGGGCGCCGACATGGTGTTCATCACCGCGGGTCTCGGCGGCGGTACCGGCACCGGCTCGGCGCCGGTGGTGGCCTCGCTCGCGCGCGACCTGGGCATCCTCACCGTCGCCGTCGTCACCAAGCCGTTCACGTTCGAGGGCCGCAAGCGCATGTTGCAGGCCGAGGCCGGGCTCGACTCCCTGCGCGGCGTCGTCGACACGCTCATCACGATCCCGAACCAGCGCCTGCTCTCCGTCGTCGATCGCGGCACGCCGCTGCTCGAGGCATTCCGCGTCGCCGACGCCGTGCTGCAGCAGGCGGTACAGGGCATCTCCGACCTCATCCTCGTGCCCGGCCTCGTCAATCTCGACTTCGCCGACGTGCGCACGATCATGTCCGGCATGGGCATGGCGATGATGGGGACCGGCGTCGGCCGCGGGGCCAACCGCGCGCTCGACGCCGCGCAGAAAGCGGTTGCGAGCCCGCTGCTGGACGACACCTCGATCCAGGGCGCCAAAGGCATCCTCATCAACTTCACCGGCGGCCACGACCTCTCGATCCACGAGATCGAGGAGGGCGCGCGCATCGTGCACGAGGCCGCGCACGAGGAGGCCAACATCATCTTCGGCGCCGTGCTGGACCCGACCCTGGAGGACGAGGTCCGGATGACCGTCATCGCCACCGGCTTCTCGGAGAAGAAGTCGCAGCTCGAGCCCGCGGGCAAGGTGGTGGACCTGCCGCGCGCGGCGCGCTCCACCGGCGGCACCTCCGCCACGGGGACGCCGCCCACGTGGCGTCGGCGCTTCGGCGAGGCGCGCGCCGAGGGCGACGGGCCGCTGGATCAGGAGCACGACTACGACGTCCCGACGTTCTTACGGCGTAGCGCGGATTGATTACCATGGTCGTGTGACTACCGAGGCGCTCCGGCGGCTCACGCCTCACGGTGAGCCGCCGCGTTACTTCACGTTTCCGGCGCTGGCCGCCGCGGGACTGCCACACGCGAGCACGACGCGTCACTGTCCTGACCTGACGTCGCCGTCCGAGCCGACGTCGCCGTTCACGCCCGGGGCGTGCGAGGCGCTGGCCGCCGCCGGCGTCGATCTCGAACGCGCCGCCTACGCCCGCCAGGTGCACGGCGCCGACGTCGCGCGCGACGTCACGCGCGGCGGCGCCGCCGGTGCCGCCGACGTGCTCTCCACCGCTGCGCCCGGCGTGCCGCTGGCGATCTTCAGCGCGGACTGCCTCGCCATCACGCTCTGGGACGCGGAGGCCGGCGCGCTGGCCCTCGCCCACGTCGGCTGGCGGGGGACGGCGAAGCGCGCGCAGCAGGCGGCGCTCGATGCGGTGACCGCACTCGGCGCGCGGGCCGCGCGGCTGCGCGTCGCCATCGCGCCGTCGATCGGACCGTGTTGCTACGAGGTCGGCGAGCCGGTGATCGGCGAGTTCATGCGGGCGTTCGGTGCTGCGCGCTGGGAGCGCTGGACGCGTCCGACGTCCAACGGCCGCGCCATGCTCGATCTCTGGACGGCGAACGAGGAGCTATTGAAGGAAGCGGGCGTCGATCCGCGACGCATCGAGAACCCGCGGCTGTGCACCGCCTGTCATCCCGCGCTGCTCTACTCGTACCGCAAGGGCAACCGCGGCCGGCTCGTGACCGTCGCGGCTCTACCCTAGCGGCCTAGCTTGCCATCACGGTGCGGTCACGAGCCCAGGCGCGCAGCGCGTCGATGCTCTCGGCGCGCGTGACCGACAGCGGCTTCGTCGCCTTCAACTCCTCGACGATGATGGCGGAGGTGACCTCGACGCCGCGCGAGAAGGCGGTGTAGAGCGCGGCGACCACGGCCTGCTCGATCTCGGTGCCGCTGAAGCCCTGCGAGGCGGCGGCCAGCTCGGCGAGGTCGAAGAGCCGCGGGTCGCGCTTACGCTTGCGCAGGTGGATGGCGAAGATCTCGCGACGCTCGTCGGCGTTAGGCAGGTCGACGAAGAAGATCTCGTCGAAGCGTCCTTTCCGCGTGAGCTCGGGCGGCAGCTGACCGATGTCGTTCGACGTGGCGACGACGAAGACGGGCGCCTTGCGGTCCTGCAGCCACGCGAGCAGCCGGCCGAAGACGCGCTTGGACAACCCGGCGTCGGCGTCGCCGCCCGCGTTGTACGACAGGCTCTTCTCCAGCTCGTCGATCATCAGCACGCACGGCGCCATGTGCTCGGCCGTGCGCAGGGCCCGGTCCAGGCTCTTCTCCGTCTCGCCGATGTACTTGTCGAACAGGCGCGCCGGCTCCATCTTGAGGAGCGGCAGCCCCCACTCGCGGGCGACGGCGCGCGCGACGAGCGTTTTGCCGGAGCCCTGCACGCCGAGCAGCAGGATGCCGCGGCTGGGCTCGAGACCGAACGTCTTCGCCTCCGGCGTGAACGCCTTCTTGCGCTTCGCCAGCCACGCCTTGAGATGCTTGAAGCCGCCCACCTCGGCGAGGTTCTCCTCGGGCGAGACGTACTCGAGCACGCCGTCCTTGCGGAGCATCTCCTTCTTGAGCTCGACGATGAAGTCGACGTCCTTGGCGTCCAGCGTGTTGTCGCGCAGGATGGCCCGCGTGATCGCGCGCTCCGCCTCGAACGCGGTGAAGCCGCGCAGGCGATCGACGAGGCGATCGAGGTCCGCGCTCGAGAGTCCCATCGACACGGGGCGCTCGCGCGAGCACTCGGCGACGACGCGCTTGACGACGCTCTTGAGCTCGTCGGCGTCCGGCAACGCCAGCGTGAGCCGCGCGGTCAGCGGCTCGAGCTCGGCCGGGAGCTCGACCTTGACGGCCGACAGGACGATCACCCGCCGGTCGTGGCCGAAGGTGGGGGCGAGGTCGAGGCACTTGCGCACCACCGCGGCGTCGGCGAGGTAGCGATGCAGGTCCTTCATGAGAAAGATCGCCTCGCCGGTCATGGCCGCCACGTTGTTGAGACCTTTCAGCGGCTGCTGGCTGTCGTACATCGCGTTCGGCAACCCATAGCGGTGCAGGCCGTTGGTCACCGTCCACACGAAGAACGGCACGCGCAGATCGCCGGCCACCTGCGCCAGCGTCATTTCCAGGCGGTCCTCCTCGGAGGTGTCGACCGCGATGAACGGATACCGCGACTGGATCATCAGCGCGAGGTCGCTCAGCGCCGGCATGCCCTCCGAGGATAGCAGAAGCGCGTGCTAGAATCGCCCGTGCTGGATATGCAGCAGGATATTCGAAGCAATCTCGAGCACGTGCGCGAGCGCATCGCGCGCGCCGCGGAACGGGCCGGTCGCCGCGCCGAGGACGTGCTGCTCGTCGGGGTGTCGAAGACGGTCGACGTCGCGCGCATCCGCGCCGCGCTGGGGGCGGGCCTGACCGCGCTCGGTGAAAATCGGGTGCAGGAGGCGCGCGGCAAGGTCGCCGAGCTCGGGCGGGCGGCGGCGTGGCACCTCGTCGGCCACCTGCAGACGAACAAGGTCCGCGACGCGCTCGAGCTCTTCGACGTGGTGCACTCGGTCGATCGCATCGACCTGGCCCGCGAGCTCGACCGTCGGGCCCGCGCGCGCGGCCGTCCCGTGGACGCGTTCATGCAGGTCAACATCGCCGTCGAGCCGACGAAAGGCGGATGGCCGCCGGAGGCGGTGGAAACCGCGGTGGGAGCCTTGACCGCGCTCGCCGGCCTCCGGGTGCGGGGGCTCATGACGATTCCGCCCGCCGTGGACCGTCCCGAAGAATCACGTGGCTGGTTCCGCGCGCTGCGCAAGCTCGCCGAGCGGCACGGGCTCGCCGATCTCTCGATGGGGATGAGCGGCGACTTCGAGATCGCCGTCGAGGAGGGCGCCACCATGGTGCGCGTGGGCACCGCGATCTTCGGCCCGCGCCCGCCGCGCCTTCCCGAGGTGCCGCCGACGCGATCGCCGTATGGAAGACCCGCGTGAGCGTCAAGGGCAAGAAGGTCGGCTTCGTCGGCGCCGGCAACATGGGCGAGGCGCTCATCCGGGGCCTCGTCGAGTCGAACGTCGTCCCCGCCGACAAGATCTTCATCGCCGACGTCCGGGCCGATCGCGTGCGCCAGCTCGCCGATCAGTACGGGCTGCACGCGGCCGCGGGCAACGCGTCGCTGGTGAAGGACGCCGACGTGGTCATCCTGGCCGTGAAGCCGCAGATCATCGCGCCCGTGCTGCGCGAGGCGAAGCCCGCGCTCACGAGCCGGCCGCTGCTGATCTCGCTCGCCGCCGGCGTGTCGACTGCGACGATCACGTCCGTCGTCGGCGCCTATCCGCGGCTGATCCGTGTGATGCCGAACACGCCCGCGCTCGTGCTGCAGGGCGTGACCGCCATCGCGCGCACGCCCGGGCTCGCGCCGGACGATCTGGAAACGGCGCAGGAGATCTTCGCCGCCGTCGGCCGTGTCGTCGTGCTCGACGAGGAGCAGATGGACGCGGTGACGGGGCTGTCGGGCTCCGGCCCCGCCTACGTCGCCCTCGTGATCGAGGCGCTCGCTGACGGCGGCGTGAACATGGGCCTCGACCGCGCGACGGCGATGACGCTGGCCACGCAGACGGTGCTCGGCGCTGCGAAGCTGCTTGCCGAGACCGGCATGCACCCGGGCGCGCTCAAGGACATGGTCAGCTCGCCCGGCGGCACCACCATCGCGGGCATCGCGGCGCTCGAAGAGGGCGGCGTCCGCACCACCTTCATCCGGGCGGTGGAGCGCGCAACGCAGCGCTCGCGCGAGCTCGGCCGCGGGCCGGCGTAAGTGTTCATCATCGGCAATCTCATCGCGGCCCTCGCAGAGGTCATCAACTGGGTGCTCTGGGCGTACATCTGGATCATCATCGCCCGCGCGATCGTGTCCTGGGTCAGCCCCGACCCATACAATCCGATTGTGCAGTTTCTCCACCGCGCGACGGAGCCGGTGCTGCGCCCCATCCGGCGGCGCCTGCCGGATATGCCGATCGATTTTTCCCCGATGATCGTCATCATCGTCATCATCTTCCTCCAGCGGTTCCTGGTGACGACTCTCGACCAGCTGGCGTACAGCCTCAGGTAAGGCGGGAGGCCCCGATGCGCATCACCCCCCACGACATCCGCCAGCAGCAATTCTCCTCGAAGATGTTCAAGGGCTACGACCCGCAAGAGGTCGACGCGTTTCTCGACGACGTGGCCGAGGACTACGAGGCTCTGCTCAAGGAGGCGGCGCTGCTCAAGGAGCAGATCGCCGCCCAGGAGGAGCGCGCGCGCGGCGTCACCGAGCGCGAGCGCACCCTGCAGGAAACGCTGGTCACCACGCAGCGCCTCGTCGAGGAGATGAAGAACAACGCGCGGCGCGAGGCCGAGCTGATCCTGCGCGAGGCGGAGCTGACCGGTGAGAAGGCGGTCGAGGCGGCCCGTGCCGAGGAGGGGAAGATCCGCGCCGACATCATGGGGCTCAAGCGGATGCGACGCCAGCTCGTGGAAGAGTTTGCCTCGGTGCTCGATCGTTATCATCGCCTGCTCGGGGGCGAGCTGCCCGCCGACGACGCGGATGCGGACGACGCGTCCTGACGACGGGCGCCTGCTGCGCGTGCGTGTGCAGCCGCGCGCCTCACGAGCGGCCATCGGAGGCTGGCGCGAGGACGGGACGCTGACCGTGCACGTGACGGCGCCGCCCGTCGACGGCCGCGCCAACGCCGCGGTGGGCGCGCTGCTGGCCGCGGCGCTCGATGTGCCCGCGGCCACGGTGCGTGTCGTCCACGGCGAGCGCGGCCGCGACAAGCTGGTGCGCGTGGCGGGCCTGACGCCGGCCGACATCCGCCGACGGCTCGAAGGAGGAAATCGATGAGGACCACGCTGATCTTCGGTGCCCTGATCGCGACGCTGCTGGCCGCCGGGCCCGTCCGTGCCGACCACAAGCGGCTCATGCCCGACGAACCGCAGGCCGAACGTCCCCAGGCCGAGGACGCGCAGCCCGAGGGAATGCAGAGCGACGGCTCGCTCGACATCGACCTGAAGCTCGGCCTCAACGGCTTCCGGTTCGGCAGCCGACTCTTCGGGCGCGAGGGCTACGCGGGCGGCGCCTGGCTCAACGGTCAGACGAGGCCCGAAGGCTTCAGCCTCGACGGCCGCGTCGAGCGCGACGGCAAGGCGCACAACTTCAAGATGAACATCGATCTCGACGAGTGGCTGCGCCGTGCGGCCCGCTGGTGGTCCCGGGGCCAGACCGAGCTGTGATCGGCCCGATCGCCCCCGTCCGCTGGACGGGAGAGCGGCTCGTTCTTCTCGACCAGACGCTGCTGCCGGGCCGTGAGCACGAGCGCGAGTACGCGCGCTGGGAAGACGTGGCGGAGGCGATCCGCGCGCTGGTCGTGCGCGGCGCGCCGGCCATCGGCGTCGCCGCCGCCTTCGGCGTGGCGCTGGCCGCGCGACAGAGCACGGCGCCGAGCGGCGAAGCCGTGCTCGCCGATCTCGAGACCGCCATCAAGGGCCTGGCCGCGACGCGGCCGACCGCCGTCAACCTCTTCTGGGCGCTCGAGCGCATGCGCGCCGTCGCCGCCGCCATGACCCACCGTCCCGTGGCGGAGATTCGGACGGGACTGGCCGCCGAGGCGGAAGCCATCCTCGCCGAAGACCTTGCGGCCAACCGAGCGCTCGGCGACCACGGCGCGGGATTGGTGCCGCCGCGCGCGCGCATTCTCACGCATTGCAACGCTGGCGCGCTCGCGACGGCGGGCTACGGTACGGCGCTGGGCATCGTGCGCTCCGCCCACGCGCAGGGCAAGGTCGCGCTGCTCTGGGTGGACGAGACCCGCCCGGTCATGCAAGGCTCGCGGCTCACCGCGTGGGAGTGCGTGCGCGAGGGGATTCCTCACCGCTTGATCGCCGACGTCGTGGCCGCGTCGCTGATGGCGCGCGGTGAGGTCGATCTCGTCGTGACCGGCGCCGATCGTATCGCCGCCAACGGCGACACCGCGAACAAGATCGGCACCTATGCGCTGGCGGTGCTGGCCAAGCATCACGCGGTGCCCTTCTACGTGGCGGCGCCGTTTTCGACCATCGATCTCGCGATCGCGTCGGGACGCGAGATCGTGATCGAGGAGCGCGACGCGGGCGAAGTGCGGCGCGTGGGAGCGCAGCAGACGGCGCCGGAGGCGTCGCCGGTCTACAACCCGGCGTTTGACGTGACGCCGGCCCAGCTCATCGCCGCGATCGTCACCGAGCGCGGCGTGTTTCGCCCACCCTACCGGTTTTGATCAGCGCTACGCGGCGAGCAGCTCGACGCCGTCGCGCCAGATGCGATCCCAGCCGTTCAGGCGCGCGGTCTCGATGATCCTTCGCCGCGCCTGGGCGTCTAGCTTGCCGTAGTACCGCTGATAGACCAGCAAGATCTGCTCGGTGCTCCAGAGGTCGAAGGACGTCGTGATCGTGCGCAGCATCATGGCCAACGGGTATTGCAACAGGGATGCCGACATGGTTTCTGCGCCAACGCGCGGCTTCTCGGGCGATTCTCGTCCATGCACGGTAGTGCAGTACCCATTCGCGGGAAGTCATCGACCACCGCGCGATAATCCAATTCGATGGTGAACGTCGCCGCCCCGATCGCGCGCCGGTATCACGATCGCACCGCGCATTCGCCCGAGTCCGTGCGCGCTGACGGCCACACGCTCGACTGGGACAACAAGCCGTTCCCGTTCAAGGTCTACACCGACATTCCGGGGCTGCAGCTGCCGCGCGAAGTCGACGTGCCCGCGACGCCGACCCTGGCGGCCGTTGCCGGCGAGGGCGCGCCGGCACCACCGATCCTGACGCTCGGCACCCTGACCTCCGTCCTCTATTACTCGGCGGGCGTGACGAAGCAGAAGCGCTATTCCGGCGGCGGTGAAGTGCTGTTCCGCGCGGCGGCGTCCACGGGCGCGCTCTACCAGACGGAAGTCTACGTCGTGGCGCGCGAGGTCGAGGGGCTGGCGCCGGGGGTCTATCACTTTTGCCCCGGTGACTTCACGCTGCGCCGGCTGCGCGGCGAGGACGCCGGCGGCACGCTGGCCGCGGCCGCGGCCGACGCGAGCCTCGGCCGACGCGCGGCGACGCTCGTGCTGACGGGCATCATCTGGCGCAACTCGTGGAAGTACCGCGCGCGCACGTACCGTCATCTGTTCTGGGACGCGGGAACGCTCCTCGCCAACGCGCTCGCCGCGGCCTCCGCGCTCGGTCTGGAGCCGCGGCTGCTCACGGGCTTCGTCGACGACATGATTCATCGCCTGCTGGGCGTGGACGGCACGAGTGAGGTTGCGCTGGCGCTGCTGGCGCTGGGACCGGAAACGTCGCCGGCGCCGGAGGACGGCCCGCCGGCGGCGATCGATCACGCCACGCTCCCGCTGTCGCACCACACGGTGGCCGAGCCGCTGGTGACGGAGGCCCACGCGGCGTCGGCCCTGGCGACGCCCGACGACGTCATCCGTTGGCGCCGCGGCCGCGCGCCGGCCCCATCAGCGGCCCAGGCGGCGCTCGTCGCGCTGCCGACGCCCGAGTTGCGCGAGGGCCGCGCGCTGGGCGAGACCATCCAGCGGCGCGGCTCGACGCGGCACTTCGCGCACGCGCCGATCGCACTGGACGACCTGGCCGCGGCGTTGTGGGCCGCCTCGCGCCCGGTTCCCGCCGATGTCCCCGGCGGATTGACCGACATCTATATGAGCGCCCACGCGGTGACGGGCCTCCCCCCGGGCACGTATCGGTATCGGCGCGAATCGCACGCGCTAGAGCTCCTCGAGGCGGGAGAGTTCCGGCAGGAGGCGGCGTTTCTGTCGCTCGAGCAGCCACTCGGCGGCGACGCCGCGGTCACGTTCTTCTTTCTGTCGCCGCTCGACGCGGTGCTGGCGGAGTTCGGCGAGCGCGGCTATCGCCTGGTGAATCTGGAGGCCGGCCTCGCGGGTGGCCGCGCCTATCTCGCGGCGTACGCGCGTGGCTTCGGCGCCAGTGGGCTCACCTTCTACGACGCGGAGGTCGTGCGGTTCTTCATGCCGCACGCCGCCGGCGCCGACGCGATCTTCGTCACGGCACTCGGCCGCTCGGGGGGCGCTGGAAGCGACGTGCTAGGATTGACGACGATTGCCGCGCCGACGAGGAGGTCGTGACCCGATGAAGAAGTACCAGCTGATGGCGCCCGGACCGACGCCCGTCCCGAGTGAAGTCCTGCTCGCCATGGCGCGGCCGATGATCCATCACCGCACGCCGGAGTACGTCGCCCTGTTCGCAGAGATCCGTGCCGGGCTCAAGCGCCTGGTCCAGACGCGGCAGGAGGTGCTCACGCCCGCGTGCAGCGGAACGGGCGCCATGGAGGCGGCGGTCGCCAACACGCTGTCGGCCGGCGATCGCGTGATCGTCGTCAATGCCGGCGCCTTTGCTCAGCGCTGGCTGGCCATCGCCAAGGCGTACAAGCTGCAGATCGTCGAGCTCGCGGCGCCGCACGGCGAGACCGTCCCGGCCGACCGCGTCGCCGAGGCGTTGCGCGCTCATCCGGACGTCAAGGCGGTGCTGGCCCAGCACAGCGAGTCGTCGACGGGCGTGCTCCACGACGTGCGGGCGTACGCGCAGGTCACGGCCGGTACTGACGCGATCGTGATCGTCGACGCCGTCTCGAGTCTCGGCATCGCCGACTTGCAGATGGACGCCTGGGGCATCGACGTCGTGGTGTCGGCCTCGCAGAAGGGGCTCATGCTTCCGCCCGGTCTCGGCATCGTGGCGCTGGGCGACAAGGCGTGGCGCGCGAATGGGCGCTCGACGTCGCCGAGGTTCTACCTCGACCTTGCCGAGGAGCAGAAGTACGCGGCCAGGAACGAAGCGCGGTTCACGCCGGCGGTGTCGATCATGGTCGGCCTCCGCGAGGTGCTCCGCATGATCGAGGCGGAGGGACTCGCCAACGTCTTCCGGCGGCACGATCGCCTGTCCCGCGCGACCCGCGCCGGCGCCGAAGCGCTCGGATTACGGCTGTTCGTCAAGACGACGCCGAGTCCCGCGCTGACCGCGATCGAGGTGCCGGCGGGCGTCGACGCCGACCGGGTGGTGGAGGGCTTCGCCACCTCGCACAACATCACGATCGACGGTGGCCGCGGGCCCACGAAGGGCAAGATCTTCCGGATCGGCCACATGGGCTATGCCGCGGAGACCGACGTGATCATCGCGCTCGCAGCGCTCGAGCAGGTGCTGGCCGAACTCGGGCAGCCGGTGGACTTCGGCGCCAGCGTCCGCGCCGCGCAGAAGGTCTTCGTCGGCGGCTTTTGAAAGCGACCAGAGTCTTCGCTGTACGGCATGGCGCGACGGACCACTCCCGGGACCGGCGGTTTACCGGCTCGCGGGATGTCCCCCTGTCGACCGACGGCCGCCTGCAGGCCGACGCCGTCGCTCAGGCGCTCGCCGGCGCCCCGGTCGCCGCCGTCTACACGAGCCCGCTCGAGCGCGCGCGCGTCTGCGCAGATCTGATCGCCAAGCCGCACCGGCTCGAGCCGCGCGTGGAGCCGGACCTGCGCGAGATGGCGTTCGGCGCCTGGGAGGGGCTCGGGCGCGACGACCTGCCGCGGGGCGAGGCCCAGGCGTGGCGTCTGACACCGCACCTCGTCACGCCGCCGGGCGGTGAGCCGCTCGGGGCGGTGGCCGCGCGCGTGGGTGCCACGCTCGAGCGGCTGATCGGCGCCCACGGCGGCGAGACGGCGATCGTCGTCACGCACGCGGTCGTGGTGCGGCTCATCGTGCTGGCGGCGCTGGGCCTGGGCCCCGATCGCCTGTGGTCGGTCGACGCGTCGCCGGCCGGAATCACCGAGATCGAGTACGTGGGCGACTGGGCGACGGTACACCGGATGAACACGCTGGCGCATCTCGAGGCATTGCCCCAGGCGCGCTCGTGAAGCCCGTCCACCCGCAGCTCCCCAAGGGCGCGCGCATCTACCTGCCCGACGAGGCGGCGCGCAAGCGGTACGTCGAGGGACGCCTGCTCGACGTGTTCGCGCGCTGGGGGTATCGCGAGATCGTGACGCCGACGTTCGAGTTCGCCGACGTGCTGGCGATGGGCACCGACGTCGGCGTGCAGGAGAGCATGTTCAAGTTCGTCGACCGCGAGACGGGCCGCATGCTCGCGCTGCGCGCGGACATCACCCCGCAGATCGCGCGCGTGGTGGCCACGCGGCTGCGCGACGAGCCCAAGCCCGTGCGCCTCGCCTACGTCACCAACGTGTTTCGCCACGACGAGCCCCAGATGTCGCACTACCGCGAGTTCTACCAGGCGGGCGTCGAGCTGATCGGGCTCGAGAAGCCGGAGGCCGAGGTCGAGGTCATCGCGATGACCATCGAGGGCCTGCGCGCGCTCGGACTCGAACGCTTCCAGATCGATCTCGGCCATCCGGATTTCTTCCGCGGCCTGCTCGAGGAGGCCTCGGCCGATACCGCGCGCCGCCGCGCGTTGCGCGATGCGCTCGCGCGCAAGGACGCCTCGACGCTCGAGCGGCTCGTGCGCGAGCTGGCTCCGGCGCCGCAGGTCGCCGAGGCGCTGCTGGCGCTGCCCACGCTGTTCGGCCGCGAGATCGTCCTGGAGCGGGCGGGCGGCTACGCGCAGAACGCCCGCTCGGCGCGCGCGGTGGCCAACCTGGCCGAGGTCTACAGGCTGCTGCGGATCTACGGGCTGGCCGACTCCGTGCTGCTCGATCTCGGCGAGGTTCGCGGGTTCGACTACTATTCCGGTCTCTACTTCGAGGCCTACGTGTCCGGCTTCGGCGCCGCCCTCGCCGGCGGCGGCCGCTACGACGACATGCTCGGCCGATTCGGCTACGATTGTCCGGCCGTCGGCTTCGCCTTCGACATCGCGCGGGCGCTGGCCATCATGGAGACCCAGCGCGTTCCCGTCGAATTGCCGGGGCCCGATTTCTTCATCATCGATTTCACGTCCGAGAAAACGGCGGCGCTGTCCCTGGCGCGGCGCCTGCGCGATCTCGGCGCCTCGGTCGCGCGCGATATCATCAGCCGCGGCCTCGAAGAGTCCGTCGAGTACGCGCGCGCCCAGCGCGTGCGGCACGTGCTCGTGGTCGGCTCGCCGCGCACGGGCGCGGGCGAGCTGCTCGCGCTCGATCTCAAGCGCCGTGACGAGCGGACGCTCTCGGTGGCCGACGTGCTCGCGGATCCGGCGAAGTGCTTCGAGGGAGTGGGAGGGCAGGGGCATGCCTAAGAACATCGTGGTCATCGGTGCGCAGTGGGGTGACGAGGGCAAGGGCAAGGTGGTCGACGTGATCACGCCCCACGTCAACGTCGTGGTGCGCTTCTCCGGGGGCAACAATGCCGGCCACACCGTGGTGGTCGGCCGCGAGAAGTACGTGCTGCACACGATTCCCTCGGGGATCCTCCACAACGGCCGGCGATGCGTGATCGGCTGCGGCGTGGTGATCGATCCGGGCTCGCTCATCGAAGAGATGGAGATGCTCGTCCAGCGCGGCGTCACCCTGGACGGCAACCTGTACATCTCGAAGAACGCGCATCTGATCATGCCCTATCATCCGGCCCTCGACCGTGCCTCGGAGGCCAAGCTGGGCAAGCGCCGCATCGGCACCACGGGAAAGGGCGTCGGCCCCGCCTACGTCGACAAGGCGGCGCGTGTCGGGATCCGCATGGCCGATCTGCTCGACGAGCGGCTCTTCCGCGAGAAGCTCGAGTTCAACCTGGCGCAGAAGAACCGGCTGCTGCGCGACTTCTACGACGCGGAGACGTTCGGCGTGGAGGCCATTCTCAACCAGTACCTGCGCTACGCGGGCTGGCTCGCGCCGTACATCACGGACACGGCCCTGCTGCTCAGCAAGTGGATCGACAGCGGCTACTCGGTGCTCTTCGAGGGCGCGCAGGCCACGATGCTCGACATCGACCACGGCACGTACCCGTACATCACGTCGTCCACGACCACCGCCGGCGGCGCCGCCACCGGCACCGGCGTGCCGCCGACGAAGATTCACGGCGTGCTCGGCGTGTCCAAGGCCTACACCACGCGCGTGGGCGCCGGGCCTTTCCCCACCGAGATGTCGGGCAAGCTCGCCGAGACGATCCGCGCGCGGGGCAAGGAATATGGCGCCACGACGGGCCGTCCGCGGCGCTGCGGCTGGTTCGATGCGGTCGTGCTGCGCTACGCGGTTCGCATCAACGGCTTCGACACGGTCGCGCTCACGAAGCTCGACGTGCTCGACGAGTGCGAAACGCTCAAGGTTTGCACCGGGTACCGCTGGCGCGGCGACATCGTCACCGACTTCCCGGCGGAGGAGACGGCGCTGGGCGAGCTCGAGCCGGTCTACGAAGAGGTCCAGGGCTGGATGACGTCCACCGCCGGCGCCAAGAACGAGGTCGATCTGCCGGCGAAGGCGCGGCGCTATCTCGAGCGCCTGGAGGAGCTCATCGGCGTGCCCTTCTGCATGATCTCCACCGGCGCCCAGCGCGACGAGACGATCCTGTGCGAGGATTCGCCGCTGCTTCGGTGGTACCCGAGCGTGCGCTCGAGCGTCGTCTAGCGTCGTCGGTCGTACACGTCGTCCGTCGTAGAATCTGAGCCGGGAGCCGTTAGCTCAGTTGGCAGAGCACCTGACTTTTAATCAGGGGGTCCCGGGTTCGATCCCCGGACGGCTCACCACCCCACACTAGGACGCGCGCGTATCCTGGTCCCGCTCGAGCTTCAGCGCCTGGCGCGCGCCCGCCTCTTCAATCGAGTGCGACTTCGTCAGCTCGCCGGTCTCCCGCGCCAGCCTGACGAGATGGGAATAGTACCGGTGGAGCAGGCGCACCTCGTCCTCGGTGAGGTCTTCGACGTTGATCAGCCGGTTCGACGCGCCATGCACGGCGGCCACGACCTCGTTCAGCTTGAGGTGAATGGCGCGTGCGTCATTGTTCTGCGCGCGCTGGATCAGAAACACCATCAGGAAGGTGACGATCGTGGTGCCGGTGTTGATCACGAGCTGCCACGTATCCGAGAAGCCGAACAGCGGCCCGGTGACCGCCCAGACGGCGACGACGAGGAGCGCGATGCCGAACGCCCACGACGTGCCGACCCAGTCCGTGATCGCCCGGGAGAAGCGCTCGAGCGCGCGACCGATCGCCCGGCGGCGCCGCGGGCGGGGAAAACGCAGCCGCGGCAGGCGCTTTGCTCGCTTCGTCTCCCGGTTCATGCATGAAAACAAATGCAATCACGATGCCCGGCGCATCCGGCTCGCCTGTGACGCGGGCTGCATGATCGACCCCGATTCGAGACTAAGTGGCATCAGCGTTGCTACTCCGATGCGCATGCGTCCGGCCAGAGTCCGTACGACGACGCTCGCGGATGTGCAGTCGGGCACTCGAACGGAAATTTGCGGCGTGTGCCGCCAGGAGCTGCAGGCGGGTGAGCCACTCGCCTGGGGCCTTGCTCACGAGCGACTGCACGAACGGTGTCTCGACGGTCTGCGGGCCTCGCGGCTGCGTCCCAAGGAGCGGCCGCAGCGTGTCGCACCCGCCATGCGCGGCGTCCTCGCCCGGCACGAGGGCCGTCTCTGCATGGCGTGTCTCGCGATGGAGATCAACGTCAGCCTGCAGCAGGCTCGCGAGGTCGTGGCGCGCATCGCGACGAGCGAAGGGTTCGCGGTGCTGCCCGTGAGCTGCGGACGCTGCGGCCGCCAGACCGACGCCCTCTGCACGGTTCCCCACGCCGCCTGAGCGGTTGCACCCGAGCGCACCCTCTGCGACCATCGCGTCGCCCCGCACGCCCGCGGGAGTGCCGACGCCTGGGAGGCTCCAGTGATCTACGAATATCGCGCCTACTACGTCATGCCCGGCCGCATGCCCGACCTCCAGCGCCGGTTCGCCGACGTGACCATGAAGCTCTTCAAGAAGCACGGCATCAACGTCGTCGGCTTCTGGGAGACGGTCGTCGGCGAATCGAACGAGATGGTCTACATCTGCTCCTACGATGATCTCGCGCATCGCGAGCGCGTCTGGAAGACGTTCATGGCCGATCCGGAGTGGCAGGCCGCGCGCAAGGCGAGCGAGGCGAACGGGCCCCTCGTCGAGCGCGTGGTGAACAAGAT
>Ga0207684_10000864_pt1 | contig 34633 bp, 35 predicted proteins | sample KBSK5501metaG_FD_184342 | JGI IMG/M metagenome (GOLD analysis project Ga0207684, IMG submission 184342) | Corn, switchgrass and miscanthus rhizosphere microbial communities from Kellogg Biological Station, Michigan, USA - KBS K5-50-1 metaG... | ecosystem: Host-associated > Plants > Roots >... | reverse complement strand
CGCCCGCTGGCCGGCGTCGTTGCGGCAGTTGAACAGCCACGGGTCGGCGAAGTAGCTGTTGTTGGTGATGTTGATGTGGTGCGTGCCGGCCCACATGAACGCGCACACCACGGCCTCGGGGAAGAAGAACCCGTCGGCGGTGCCGGCCTTGATGCCGGCCAACTTCACGTTGGGCGCGACGCCGACGATACCGATGCCGTTCTTGGCGGCCGCGATCGTGCCGGCCGTGTGGGTGCCGTGCCCGTTGTCGTCCATCCACGCTGCCGGGCTAGTGTCCGGGACGCCACCGAGGCAGGACACGCTATCCGCGAAGTCCACGTTCGACGCAAGGTCTGGGTGGGTGAAGTCCAGACCGGTGTCGATGTCGCCCACGACGACGTCCGGGCTACCGCCATTGATGGCGTGCGCCTGCGGCGCGTTGATCTGGTTCATGTCCCACTGCAGGCTCGACAGGTTATCGCTACCCGGCGCAGGGATCGGCGCGTCGACGGGACCGCTGTTGGCCATCACGTCACTGACCTTCGTCGCGAACCCATCGGTGCGGGCCGCACCCGCGACGTTGCCGTCCTGCTGCACCGTCGCAGCGAAGTTCGGGTCGCTCGACCGTGCAATGACCACACCGATCTGCGAGTAGTTGGCGACCAGCGTGCCGCCGGCGTTGCTTACGGTGGCCGCCGCGTCGGCGGATGACGCGCCGTCGCTGTACAGCACGATGTAGGTCGAGTCCGTACCTTGCGTAGCTGCCGACGCCGGCAGGGCGGAGGCGGCTGCCGATGCCGTTGCGATCAGCAGCCCGACAGATCCCAGGACTGCCTTAACTCGAGTTGACCTCACGCTCATGGGCGAACCCCCAGACTGCTATGGCCAGATGGGCGCAACGGTAAACCGCGCCATGGGAAGACCTTTACATTGCTTTGAAGCGGCTGGCAAGAGAGCGGGCAGAGCACTGGCCAATAGGTCATGACGTAGCCAGTTGGCCAGACGGTGGTTTGATCAGCACCCAGTCTCTGCCCGGGCTTCCCCGGCGGCCCACCCAGCTAACCTGGCGCTGCTCCGGGCGCCAATCCCGGCGGGCTACCAGCGCTCCAGCGCCGCCAAAGGCTGACCGATGCCGAGCCACAGCAAACAGCGGCGCCCGGCCGAGATGAGATCACGCCGGCAGGCAGACGGTTCCCGGCCCGCCAGGTCACATTCGCCATGCATGGGCCCAGGAGGGCCTGCCGTAATCCGCGCTCAGCACCTGCCGAGCACAAGCTCGCGATAATTGTCATAACACTCTGTGACGAGTACTCGGTGGTTGCTGCGCGCGCAAAGCCGCCTCTGGGCGGCGACAACGTCAGCGGCGTTCATGACGACGGGTACCCAGATCAGGCATTCTGCGCTTGAGGGCCGGGCGCATCGCAAGATCGCTGGACTGGCTCTCAGCGGTCCGCCAGAACCGTGCCGAACGCTTGGAGTCACCGCACATGGCGCGATCTGCGGTAGCCGCCGAGCAATTGCCCTGCCTGAACGCGCAAAGAACCGACCTGACCGGTCAGAGTTACCTTCCGGTTCACCGCTGGCGCGAACATTCGCCCGGTGCCATCACCCTCGGCTAAGGGCCGTGGGGCGGCTTGACACCCCGACCCGCCTTATGAGCGATCCGTGAGATCGACCAAGGCCACCGCTAACCGGATTCCTAGCGTCCGGCCTAAGGCTGTCTTCTTTTGGCGGCGGGTCATAAGTCCCGTCATGTCAGGACCATCGGCCCGGGCCTTTTGGTGCCAACTATGGTAGGAGCAAGGTAGGACATCCGGCCACGGGCAAGGGGGGCCGGTTATGGCTACTTGGGCGAGCCCGGCGGGCAGCGGGGATGCACTGAATCCTGAACCGCTGGCCGCACCACCAGCCAGGCTGCGACCAGGGCGCGTCTGGTACTTGGTGGCCCTGGCGGTCATTGTGGCGGGCCCAGCCTGGCTGCTGGCCGGGCTGGCCGCGTTCAACGGGCAGGTCAACTCGTTCCAGCGGGTAGCACTTCCCGGGAACGGCGAGATCACCCTTACCCACAGCGGGCGCTATGTGATCTATTACGAAGGGCCCGGAGCCGGGGCCGGGAACGTTCCCGCCCTCACCGTCCGGCTGCGGCCACTGTCGGCGTCTGCGGCGGTGCAGAGCATTACGCCCTCAGGTTCTATCTCCTTCAGCTTCGGCTCGCACGCGGACACTGCGGTTTTGAACCTGAAGATCGCCCATCCCGGCAGGTTCCTGCTCCAGGCAAGGGCGCCCGCGGCGCCAGCCGGCAGCCACGTCGCGGTCGGTTCAAGTGTCGGGGGGAGCCTTCCGCGGATAATCGTCCCCTTCATCGCCCTCATCGTGGTGGGAGGCTGTGGCGTCGTCGCGGTCGGCTTCATCCGGGGCTCACGTGGCAGCGGTGGGCGCCGCCTGGTCCTGGCCCGCGTCGCAGAACAGTACGGCATGCAGTACTCCGAAGACGACCCCTACGGCTTGCCCGCGCATGACTTCGGGCTGCTGCTCGAAGGCAACCGCCGCGGCTGCCAGAACGTGCTGTCCGGCCGGTGGCAGGACCTGCCGGTCAAGGAGGCCGACTACTGGTACAGCACGGGGAGCGCTTTCAGCAAGGGTTACCGGCGAGACTTCTCGATCGTGATCGCGGAGCTGGCCGCCACCATGCCCTACATCTCGGTCATGCCCTACGCCTTGCTCGGGGAAAAGCAACTGGCCACCTGGCACGTCGGCCGCCGGGGCTCCCACGGCATCCAGTTCGGATCCCAGGACTTCGACCGCAAGTTCAAGGTAACAGCCTTGCCCAAAAGGTTCGCCGCCAGATTCATCGACCCCGCGATGATCCAGTGGCTGCTGTCAACCGGGGGGCAGTTCGGGTTCGTGATCCAGGGCAGCGAGCTGCTGGTGTCATGCGACCAACTCCCGGCCACCGGCCTGGTACCGCTGTTCGACGCCGCGAAGAGCTTCACCGACCACATCCCCGAACCGGCCTGGGCCGACGACAGCACCAGCCAGCAAACCCCCGCGACCGCGGAAACCCCCGGTGAGCCTCCGGCGCAGGCTGACGGGCCGAAGAGCACCTCCTGACTGTGACCTACATGATCATCACGATGGCCATGCGGACCGGAGCCGACCTGGTGGCCTCCTGCTAACGGTTCGTCAGCCAGCAGAACCTGATCAAGGACTCCCTTCGCGAACGCCGGCACCGAACTGCGCCCACCGTGAGACCTGATCCCTAACCTCGCCGAGCCCGTCAACGGGCACGCCGCGCACGAGCGCTAGGGGTCATCACCGGATCCCGGTGATTTGCCTCTACCCGCCGGTTGCCGACGATGGCTCCACGGAACCCGCCTGCTGCCGGACCGTTCGGCGCTGTACGGTGTGTTGGCCGAGATCGAGGCGATCGGCCTCGATCTCGTCGAGCTGCGCCAGCTCGTGCCACCACGCAGATCATCTGAACCAGGTGACAGCCGGTGACCGGCCTTCCATGACGGAAGCCTGTGCCCGCGGCACCACGTCCGGCCCCGGGTTCGTGACGAGCGACCAATGGAAGAGGGCGCCCCGCGGCCTACGCTCGGCTGGTAATGAGCGCTGATACCGATTCGATGAGGTCCGCCGCCGACGATGCCGCGGCAGCGCCGCTGGACCTGCTGCTCACCGATGCGGCCACCGGCATGCTGCGCCGGGTGAACCCGGGCGGTTCTGGCCTGCGCCTGGCCGCGGCCCTGGCGGTCAGACCGCGGCTAGTCGCCGGGCGAGGGGGGCGGCTGGCCGGAGAGCTGGCCCGCATCGCTGTGGGCCGATCCCAGGTGCAGCCGTCCCGGCGGGACCGCCGGTTCGCCGACCCGGGCTGGACGGGCAACCCGCTGCTGCGCCGCACGATGCAGGCCTACCTGGCCGCCGCGGAGAGCGTGGAGGGCGTGGTGGGCGAGGCCGGCCTGGACGGGCCCGACTCCGAACGGGTCGGCTTCGTGCTGACCAACGTGATTGACGCGCTGGCCCCGAGCAATAACCCGCTGCTGAACCCGGCGGCGGTCAAGGCCGCCCTCGACACAGGCGGCGGCAGTGCCCTGGCGGGCCTGCGGCATTTCCTCGCCGACATGGCGGTTCAGCCGCGGGTGCCGTCCATGGTCGAGCCGGACGCGTTCGAAGTCGGGGTGGACCTGGCCGTGACGCCCGGGTCGGTGGTCCTGCGGACCCCGGTGTTCGAGCTGATCCAGTACCGCCCGGTCACGCCCGCGGTCCGGCAGGTCCCGTTGCTGATCGTCCCGCCAGTGATCAACAAGTTCTACGTGATGGACCTGGCCCCGGGCCGGAGCATGGTGGAGTACCTGGTCGGCCGGGGCCTGCAGGTGTTCATGATCTCCTGGCGCAACCCGGACGCCCGGCACGCCAAATGGGATCTCGACACGTACGGTCAGGCCGTCCTGAACGCCATGGACGCGGCCGCGCGGATCACCGGCAGCGAGCAGACCGCGCTCGCCGGGGCCTGCTCCGGCGGCATCATCGCGGCGATGGTGGCCGCGCACCTGGCACACACCGGCCAGCAGGACCGGATCGCCGCGGTCACCCTCATGGTCACCGTGCTCGACCAGGCGGCGGCCGGCCTGGCCAGCGCCGTCATTGACGAGCGGACCGCGCGGCTGGCCGCGGCCGCGTCCCGTGCCCGCGGCTATCTGGATGGCCGGTCGCTGGCCGAGGTGTTCGCCTGGCTGCGGCCGAACGACCTGATCTGGAACTACTGGGTCAACAACTACCTTCTCGGCCGGAAGCCGCCGCCGTTCGACATCCTGTTCTGGAACGCGGACACCACCCGGATGACCGCGGGCCTGCACCAGGACTTCCTCCAGCTGGGCGCGGCCAACGCACTGGTCAAGCCGGGTGGCGCGACCATGCTCGGCTCACCGGTGGACCTGGCCGCGGTCGACCAGGACAGCTACATCGTCGCCGGGATCACCGACCACATCTGCCCCTGGCAGAGCTGCTACCGGTCCACCCAGCTGCTGGGCGGCCGGCCCCGGTTCCTGCTGTCGACCAGCGGGCACGTGGCCGCGATGGTCAATCCGCCGGGCAATGACAAGGCCAGGTACCAGATGGCCAAGGAGTGCCCGGAAGACCCCCAGGAGTGGCTGCGCCGTGTGGAGACCTGCCACGGGTCCTGGTGGCCGGACTACGCGGGCTGGCTGGCCGAACGCTGCGGCGAGGAGAAGGCCGCGCCCGGCGAGCTGGGCGACGGCGGGCTGGTGCCGGTCTGCGACGCGCCGGGAACGTATGTCTATGACCGCTGACCAGTCCCCTCCCGGACCGGCCGGGGAAGACCGCGCGGGATCTGGCCTGGGCCGGGTCCTGGGCCGGCTACGGCGGGCCGGGCCGCCCGAGCGGATGCGGATCCTGGCGGTCGGCGGCCGTATAATCCGGGTCTCGGTGCGGGAAGGGACCGCGGGCTGGCCGCCGCTGCTGCTGTGTAACGGCATCGGCGCGAGCCTGGAGCTGCTCCAGCCGTTCGTCGACGTGCTCGATCCGCGGCGGCCGGTCATCCGGTTCGATATGCCGGGCATCGGCGGCTCGCCGGCCCCCGTCATCCCCTACCACCTGGCCACGCTGCCGTCACTGCTGGCCGGCCTGCTCGACCAGCTCGGCTACCAGCAGGCCGACGTCCTGGGCATCTCCTGGGGCGGCGGGCTCGCGCAGCAGTTCGCGCTGAGCCGCCCGGACCGGGTGCGCCGCCTGGTACTGGTGGCGACCGGGCCAGGCTCGCTCATGGTTCCCGGGCGTCCTTGGGTCCTGCTGCGCATGCTCACACCGCGACGCCACCGGGACCCGGGATACGCGGCCCGCGTCGCCGGCGAGTTGTACGGGGGCAGCGCGCGCAAAGACCCGATCGTGGCCCGGGACCTGCTGCACGCCACGACTCGGCTGGGCCCGGCCCGGGGCTACTACTACCAGCTGATCGCCAGCCTCGGCTGGACCAGCCTGCCGCGGCTGTCGAAGCTGCGGCCGCCCACCCTGATCCTGGCCGGCGACGACGACCCGATCATCCCGCTGGTCAACGGGCGGATCATGCACTGGCTGATACCGCGCAGCCGGCTGCACATCTACCACGGCGGCCACCTCGAGCTGGCCACAGACTCCGAACGCCTGGCCGCCACGGTGGAGGCGTTCCTGGATGCCGACCTCACCGCGGAGGGGAGCCAGCAATGACGCAGGTGACGAGCGCGCATCTCGGGGAATCCCTCGGGACGGACTTCTTCTCCGTCCGCGAGCAGTTCACCGACGAGCAATGGTCGCACTTCATCACCGTCCGGCGGTTCGTCGACGAGGAGGTCGTGCCGGTCGTCGGCCCGTACTGGGAACGGGCCGAGATCTGCTGGCCGCTGGTCAGGCGGCTGCCCGAGCTCGGCATCGTCGGCGAGGACATCAAGGGATACGGGTGCACCGGGATGAGCCCGATGGCGTGCGGGCTGGTCACGATGGAACTGCACCGCGGCGACGGCAGCCTCGGCGTGTTCCTCGGCGTGCACGCGGGCCTGGCCATGCTGTCGATCGCGATGTGCGGCTCGGAGGAGCAGAAGGCACGCTGGCTGCCGGACATGGCCCAGATGGCCAAGCTGGGGGCCTTCGCGCTGACCGAACCGGAGCACGGCTCGGACTCGGTCGCCCTGGAAACCTCGGCCCGCCCTGTGAAGGGGGATCGGGAGGCGGGTGGGGACTGGGTGCTGAACGGCCGCAAACGGTGGATCGGCCTGGGCACCGTCGCCGACCTGATCGTCGTCTGGGCCCGCAACACCGAGGACGGCCAGGTCAACGGGTTCGTCGTGGAGAAGGGATCGCCGGGCTACCAGGCCCGGGTCATCGAGGGAAAGGTGTCGCTGCGCTCGGTGTGGCAGGCTGAGATCACGCTGGAGAACGTGCGGGTGCCGGCCGAGAACCGGCTGCCCGGGGCACGCTCGTTCAAGGACACCAGCCGGGTCCTGGCCACCACCCGGAATACCTGCGCCTGGGCGGCGCTGGGCCACGCCACCTCCGCTTACGACACCGCCTTGCGGTACGCGCAGGAGCGGCGCCAGTTCGGCGAGCCGCTGGCCAGCTTCCAGATCATCCAGCAGCGGCTGGTATCGATGCTGGCGGACCTCACCGCGATGCAGCTGTACTGCCTGCAGATCGGCCGCCTGGCCGAGGCCGGCCGGCTGACCCCCACCGTGGCCGGGCTGGCCAAGATGCACAACACCCGCAAGGCCCGCGCGATCGCCGCCGAGGCGCGCGACATGCTGGGCGGCAACGGCATCCTGCTCGACTACCAGGTCATGCGGCACATGGTGGACCTGGAGGCGATCCACACCTTCGAGGGCACCGAGACCATGCAGACGCTCATCGTCGGCCGCGCCATCACCGGCATCGGAGCCTTCACGTAGGTATCCATTCTAAAGAATGCCCAGTTCGGTCAGCCTGGCGCGGTTCTGGACGCGGATGGCGCCGTTCAGGACCGAGTGGGCAGACGGCCTCCCGGCCACGAAGTACCGGCCGTCCGGCACGTCGATGAACATGACGTTGACGAAGGAGGGCGGGACGCCGGTCGCATCGCAGTGAATACGGGTGATCTAATTCATTTTCCCGAACGGACCGTGGTCTCACTTCCGCGTCAGCCTGGCTCTGGCTTCTGGGTCTCCCGCAAGCGGCGCCGGGAAGCTTCCACCTCGGCTTCGGCGGCGGCGCGGTCAGCCCAGGACGTGCCCCCGACGCTCTTGCCCGGCTCAAGCTGCTTGTAGATCAGGAAGAAGTGCTCGATCTCCAGCCGGTCGAACCGGGGCAGGTCGTGGAGGTCGCGCACGTGTTCCTGGCGTGGGTCGCCCGCGGGCACGCACAGGACCTTGTCGTCGCCGCCCTTCTCGTCGGTCATCCGGAACATGCCGATCGGGCGGCTGCGGATCAGGCAGCCGGGGAATGTCGGTTCCAGCACGAGCACCAGCGCGTCGAGCGGATCACCGTCCTCGCCCAGGGTGTCCGGCACGAAACCGTAGTCGGCCGGGTACTGGGTCGCGGTGAACAGCGTCCGGTCCAGGCGGATCAGGCCGCTTTCGTGGTCGACCTCGTACTTGTTCCGGCTGCCCCGCGGGATCTCGATCAGGACGTCGAACTCCATGCTGCTCAGCCCGGCGGCGTGCTGAGCAGCAGCGGGTAGGCCCTGCGGTCCACCCGGCCGGACAGGTCGACGTGGACGAACTTCTCCTCGGCGTACTCATCGAGGGCGTGCGGGCCGAGTTCACGGCCCAGCCCGCTCTGCTTGTAGCCGCCGAACGGATAGGCGGCGTTGACCATATGCCAGTCGTTCACCCAGACCGTGTCGGCCTCGAGCTGGCCGGCCACATCGAGGGCCCGCTGGTTGTCGGTGCTCCAGATCCCGGCGGATAGCCCGTACTCGGTGTCGTTGGCGATCCGGCTCGCCTGGTCGGCGCTCTCGGCGCGGATCACCGCGAGGACCGGGCCGAAGATCTCCTCGCGCGCGATCGTCATGTCGTTGCGGACGTCGGTGAAGATCGTCGGCTCCACCCAGAAACCGCGCTCGAACTGCGGGCCGTCCGGCCGGCCTCCTCCGTAGGCCAGCGTGGCGCCTTCGGCGTGGCCGGAGGCGATGTAGCGCAGGATCCGGTCGCGCGCCTCGGCCGAGATGACTGGACCGAAATCCGTGGCCGGGTCGAGCGGGTCGCCGATCGAGATCGTCCTCGCCCGCTCGATCAGCCGCTCCACGAACTTGTCGTGCACCGCGTCGACCACGACGTGCGCGACCTTGGCCGCTGCGATTGCCCGGTCGGCGTGCTCGCGGCCGCCCTTGGCCACGCTGGCCACCAGTTCCTCGGTGGCCGGGTTGCGGATCTCGAACCGCTCATCCGCGTCGACCCAGTCCCCGCCGATGAACATCGAGTAGCGGCGGATAGTGTCCATCCCGCCCCCTTTCGCGGTGTGACCCACGACGCTAGGCTGCGGCGAACTCGGCGATAACGTGCTGGCAACACGAGGATGGGCCGGTTCCTCGGCCCTCCGGCACAACGGTTGTGCCGCGGTACCAACGCCTGGGGACAGGCTTGATACCGGGGACCGACGACCGCCCGGGCCGCGCGCCGGACAATGAGCAGCGTGACGAACCTGGCCAAGAACCTGACGGATACCACCCGCGTCCACGCCGGCCGGGTGGCCGTGCGGGTGGACAACGCGGCGATGACGTACCGGGCCCTGGACGAGGCTAGCGCCCTGGTGGCCGGGCTGCTGCGCGAGCGCGGCATCAAGCCCGGCGACCGGATCGGCATCATGATGCCCAACGTCGCCGAGGTCCCCGTGGTGTACTACGGCGTGCTCCGGGCCGGCGGCGTGGTCGTCCCAATGAACCCGCTGCTGAAGGCGCGGGAGGTCGCCTATTACCTCGGCGACTCCGGGGCCGGGCTGATCTTCGCCTGGCACTCGTTCGCCGATCAGGCCCGCAGCGGCGCGGAGCAGGCCGAGGCGGAACCCATCGTCGTTGACGCGGTCAGCTTCCCCGACCTGCTGGCCTCCGCCACCCCGGATTACCAGGTCGCGGAAACCGGCGACGAGGACGCCGCGGTGATCCTCTACACCTCCGGCACGACCGGCCACCCGAAGGGCGCCGAGCTCACCCACGGCAACCTCCTCAGCAACACCGAGGTGGCGCGCACCGACATCGTCCGCGCGAGCCCGGACGACGTCATCTTCGGCGGGCTGCCGCTGTTCCATGTGTTCGGGCAGACCGTCGCGCTCAACGTGGCCGTTGCGTCCGGGGCGTGCCTGACCCTGCTGCCGCGGTTCGACGCCGAGCACGCCCTGCGGATCATCGCCGGTCACCGGGTCACCGTCTTCGAAGGCGTGCCGACCATGTACGTGGCGCTGCTGCACCAGCCCGACCGCGCGGACTACGACACCTCCGCGCTGCGGATGTGCATCTCCGGCGGCGCCGCGCTGCCGGTCGAAGTGCTGCACGGATTCGAAGAGGCGTTCGGCGTCCCGCTGCTGGAGGGATACGGCCTGTCGGAGACCTCGCCGGTCGCCTCGTTCAACCACCCCGGCCGGGAGCGCAAGCCCGGCTCGATCGGCACCCCCATCCGGGACGTCCAGATGCGCGTCGTGGACAAGGAAGACCACGAGGTCCAGCAGGGCGAAGTGGGTGAGATCGTCATCCGCGGGCCGAACGTGATGAAGGGCTACTGGCAGCGCCCCGAGGCCACCGCCGAGGCGATCCGGGACGGCTGGTTCCACACCGGTGACCTGGCCCGCGTCGACGAGGACGGCTACTTCTACATCGTGGACCGGAAGAAGGACCTGATCATCCGCGGCGGCTACAACGTCTACCCGCGGGAGATCGAGGAAGTGCTCTACGAGCACCCCGCGGTCGCCGAGGCCGCCGTGATCGGCCTCCCGCACCCGGCCCTGGGCGAGGAGGTCGGTGCCGCGGTGGCCCTCAAGCCGGGTGCCGTCATCAGCGCCGAGGAGCTGCGGGACTACGTCAAGGGCCAGGTCGCGGCCTACAAGTACCCGCGCCACCTGTGGATCGTCGACTCCCTGCCCAAGGGGGCGACCGGCAAGATCCAGAAGCGGGATATCGTCATCCCGGCCGACCTGGCCGTCCCGTGAGGCTGCTGCTGCTCGCTCCGCCGGGCGCCGGCAAGGGCACGCAAGGCGAGCGGCTGGCAGCCAGGTGCGGGGTACGGCACATCGCCGCCGGTGACCTGCTGCGGGCCGAAGCCCGCGCCGGCGGCAGGCTTGGCCGCGAGATCGCCGCCTACCAAGCCCGCGGTGATCTCGTCCCCGATCAGATCGTGCTCGAGGTGCTGACCCCGGCCGTCGTCGAGGCGGCCGCCCGCGGCGGATACATCCTGGACGGCTTCCCGCGGACCGTCCCGCAGGCCATCGCCGCGGCCGAACTCGCGGCCCGGCTCGGCGTGACGCTGGACGCGGTGATCTACCTGTACGCGCCGGATACGGTGCTGACGCGGCGACTGCTGGACCGCGCGAGCCAGGGCGGCCGCGCCGACGACGTGGCCGACGTGATCCAGCACCGGCTCCGGGTGTTCGCCGAGACCACGGGCCCGCTCGTCCCCTACTACACCGAACGCGGCATCCTCGTCACGGTAGACGCCGACCAGCCACCCGAATCCGTCACCGCCGACATCCAGGCCGGACTGTCCGGGCTCTCGCTGCCCCACTCGCGTGGCCACTGATCTAGATGCATATATGGATATCCCGCCGAACACAGAGCCCAACGGGATAACGGTCGTGCTGATGCACGGCAAGGCATTCGGCGGTTACTACTTCCACAACGTCATCGAGGCGCTGACCGCGTCCGGACACCGGGTGGTCGTGCCCGATCAGATCGGCTGGGGCAAGTCACCCAAGCCCGACATCCATTACAGCTTCCACCTGCTGGCCGCCAACACCGCGGCCCTGCTAGATCATCTCGGCGTCGGGAGGGTCGCCGTGCTGGGCCACTCGACCGGCGGCATGACAGCGGAGCGCCGGCTGATGGTCAACTGGACCGAAACGCGGCCGTCCGCGGCCTGAGGACCGCGCCATCACGCCAAGCTCAGTGAAAAGGTACCGGCTGTCGCGCCATTGGCGTGCGCCGTCAGCTGCATCTCGGCATGCTCGCCGGAATGTGTAAGAATCCGCAGGGTGGACATCGATGGTCCCGCGGTCGCCGAGCTGGTGGCCGACGTCGCGGCGGCGGTGAGCCGCCGGGCCCCCGTGGTGTCCGAGGATGTCTATGAGGTGGTGCTGCGGGAGATCCCGCAGCTGGGCGACGATAAGCCGCTGCTCGCCCTGCTCGCCTCAAGCGTCGACAGCAACGTCGACACGTGCCTGCAGATCATGGAGCACCGGATCGACCTGGCTTCGGTCCGAGCCCCGGCGGCGGCCGTGGAATACGCGCGGCGGCTGGCGCAGCGCGGCATGCCGCTGACCGCGCTGCTGCGCGCCTACCGGGTCGGGCACGCGTGCTTCTCCGACTGGCTGCTCAGAGAGCTGGCCCGGCAGGCCGGTGACGCCGAGATGATAACCGCCGCGACGCTGGGCATGTCCAAGATCGTAGCTGGTTACATCGACCAGACCTCGGAAGAGATGGTCGCGGCCTACGGGCAGGAGAGGGAGAACTGGCTGCGGAACCGCAGCGCCGCGCGGGCCGCCAGGATCCGGGATCTGCTGTCGGGTGAGCGGATCGACGTGAGCGCCGCGGAGGCCACCCTCGGCTACCGGCTGCGCCAGTACCACGTCGGCCTGGTGTGCTGGGCGGGCGACGCGACGGCCTCCGTCGACAACATCACCCAGCTAGAGCACGCGATCAGTCACGTCGCGGGAAAGGCGGCCTGCTCCGGCGACCCGGTGTTCCTGCCCTGTGATGAATCGAGCGCGTGGGCGTGGCTGCCGCTGGGGATCCGGGACACGTTCGACGCCGCCGGGGCCACGACGGCCGGCGCGGACGGCAACATCCATTTCGCCTTCGGCGACGTGGTCAAAGGCGTCACGGGGTTCCGGCTGACCCACCGGCAGGCCATCGCCGCCCAGGCGGTCGCCCTCGCCGCGGGATCGCCCCCGCCGCGGGTGGTGACGTTCAGCGAGGTCGCTCCGGTGGCGATGATGCTCGGCTCGGCGGACTTGCTGCGGGCCTGGGTGCTGGCTACGCTGGGCGGCCTGGCCACTGACGATGAGCATCACGCCCGGCTGCGTGACACGCTGCTGGTCTTCCTGAAATCCGGGGGCAGCTACAAGACAACCGCCGAACGGCTGATGCTGCACAAGAACACGGTCCAGTACCGCATCCGCAAGGCCGAGGAGAGTCTCGGCCAGCCGGTGGGCGAGAACCGCCATGACGTGGAACTCGCGCTGAGGGCACGCCGCTGGCTCGGCTCGTCCGTGGTGCAGTCGGCCCGGGAACGATCAGCAGCCCCGACGGGCGTCCGCTGGAGCACGGCCACCTGATGCCGCAGGATCAGAACCTCCGCGTCCTGGCGCGGTCGAGGCTAGCAAGGCGAGCCAGCCGAACACGCGCAGCACCGCCAGATAGGCGATTCGCATTGGCACGAGTACTTAAAGTGCCCGACCGTGACGCCCCCGCCATCCCGTCGAACGGAGGCGTGGATCACTGGTGGTCAGCCGGGGCGGACTTGGCGATCTGCTTGATCTCCCGCCGCTGGGCCAGCGTGAACACCAGCGGGTGCCCGCCCCGCATACCGGGGATACAGTGAGGCGAACCTGTCGGCGCTGAAGTTATGCAGCACGTCCGGCCCCGGTCCTCACTGGTAAAAGCCAGCCGGGCGATCGTCCCGGCAGCAGCCGTAGCCGCGATTACTTTGGACGGCCGGGCGGGTCTTCATATCGACGACAGATAGGGGAACCAGCCCGGCAGCCATGGGAGGCGAGATGCGCAAACTGATCGTGAGCAGCCTGGTCTCACTCGACGGCATCTACGGTGATCCGCAGTCGTGGGCCGGGGATTACTTCGACGAACAGGCCGCGGCGCAGTCGCTCGCGGTGCTGCTCGACAGCGACGCGATGCTGATGGGCAGGAACACCTACGAATACTTCGCCCCCGCCTGGTCGTCGCCTTCAGGGCCTTACCTGGAGCGGATCAACGAGATGCGCAAGTACGTCTTCTCGTCCAGCCTGACGGCGGCGGACTGGAACAACACGATGATCATCCCGGGCGATCCCGTCGCCGCCGTGCGGGAGCTCAAGGAGCAGGGGGACGGGCACCTCGTGATCTACGGCTACGGCCAGCTCGCCCAGTCGCTGCTCGAGCACGGCCTCGTCGACCAGCTGAACTTCGTCGTCAACCCGGTCATGGTGGGCAGCGGGACCACGCTGTTCCGCCCCGGCAAGCGCACGAACCTGCGCCTGGTCTCCGTCACCGAGCGCCGCAACGGCGTGGTCACCCTGTCCTACGCAAACGCCTGAAGAACGGCAAGCGGAGTAGCCGAGGAATCGTCGACCCGGGCAAACGTAGCGGCACTAGCAGTGCCGTGTGAGATCAGGAGGCTGGCATGTTCAGACGCCCTGTGTCCCTGCCGCCCGCCGGCGCCTCCGCGCGATCGGTCGGACCACCGACGTCGGAGGCGAGCCAACTGAGGACGGGCGGCGCACCGCCAAGTGTCCGGGCGCAGCTGCTCGCGACCGAGCACTGGAGCCTGCTCGCCACGCGCAGCACGGCACAAAGCGAGGTACTGAGCCGCATCACCACGTTGCTCATGCTGGTGTCGGCCAGCATCGTCAGCCTGGCCCTGATCGGGCAGTTCACTCGATTCGACCAACGGTTTATTACCTTCGCGCTGGTGCTGCTCGGCATGCTGGTGCTCATCGGCACGCTGACCCAGATGCGCGTGGGCAGCGCCAGCATCGAGGATCTTGCCCACGTGATCGGCATGAACCGCCTGCGAGCTGCCTACGTCGAGCTCGACCCGGGCATCGAGCGCTACCTCGTGACGTCCGCCCACGACGACGATAACGGCCTGTGGCAGGCCTACAACCACCTTGAGGGCCGCAAACCGATGTGGCAGATGCTCGCAAGTAGCTGGATGTTCATCGTGTTCGTGAACTCGGGCCTGACCGGCGTGCTTGCCGCGCTCGTGGCGGTGGCACTCGACGCACCCGGCCCGCTCGTCGGCACCGTGGCGGCAGCGGGTGGCCTGTCCTTCCTTGGCGCCTCTGCAGCCCAGGGGATACGGCGCTACCAGCGCATACGGCGACGGTACGTCGCGTTGTTCCCCGCACCCGACACCGCAGGCACCGGGAGTAGCGGCGCCGCCCCAAGCGCCGCAGAAGGTGTGGGCGTGGCGCTTGGCCCACCCGGCTGACCGCTGCAGGTGCACCCAGGCCGAAAGCACCGCGCGTCTGTCAACGCGCCATGTCCGCGCCGTCGGCCGAGTCGTCGGCCGAGCCGTCTTCTCGTAGGCACGTCACTAGCAGGCATCATGTACGGCGCGGACAGACACCAGTACGATCTTGACGCTCCACGTACCGTAAGCACCCAACAGCCCTGGAGTGCCACCCGTAGGAATCATTCGCAGCTCCGCCCACCACTGCCAGCACCTGCCCTGCCCGTTGCACCGGCGGCAAAAGTCACCTGCCAACCGCGCCGCTGCGGAGCCCGGCAGGGCTGCGCGCTGCCTCCGGGGGCGAGTGTCACAGGAGTGATGTGCGGTCCGGGGTGAGCCTTTGGATCTCGAGCAGGTCCAGGCCGAGCGCCTCGGTCTCGGCCAGCACGCCATACAGTGCCGACCGGTCCAGCAGGCCGGTGAGCACGCGTAAGGTGCTGGGCGAGCGGCAGGGCACCGGAGCGCCGCGCCCGCTGGGGTTCGGGTTCTTCTTCTCCCTGGGGCACTCCACCGTCGTGGTGGCCATCGGGGCCGGGATCGTAGTGGCGGAGAAGACGGTCTTCGGCGCGGTCTCGGACAGCGGCTCGGGGCTCGAGCGGTTCGGGGGACTGTTCAGCACAGTCGTCTCGGCGGCATTCTTGCTGCTGATCGGGCTGCTGAACCTGGTGGTCCTGGCCGGGATCATGCGGGTCTTCGCCTCGATGCGCCGCGGCGAGTACGACGAGGCCGAGCTGGAGCGCCAGCTGGCCAACCGCGGGTTCTTCTACCGGTTCTTCGGCCGCTGGATGAAGGTCATCACCAAGGAGTGGCAGCTGTACCCGATCGGGGTGGTGTTTGGCCTGGGCTTCGACACCGCCACCGAGGTCGCCCTGCTGGCCACCACCGCGCTGCTGGCCTCTCAGCACATCCCCTGGTACGCGATCATCTGCCTGCCGGTCCTGTTCACCGCGGGCATGACGTTCATGGACACCACGGACGGGCTGTTCATGAACCTGGCCTACGGCTGGGCGTTCTTCAACCCGGTCCGCAAGGTCTACTACAACCTGGCCATCACCGGGCTGTCCGTGGCGATCTGCTTCGTCATCGGCGCGGTCGAGGCCCTGAGCCTGCTACCGCAGGAGATCCACGGGCTCAGCCGCACCACCGGCTTCTGGGGCTTGATGTCCCGGTTCAACATCAACACCGCCGGGTTCGTGATCGTGGGGCTGTTCCTCGCCACCTGGCTGGCCGCCCTGCTCATCTGGCGCTACGCCCGCATCGAGGAAAAATGGAACCCAGCCCTCAGTTCGGCACGCCCCTCGTCACCACCGGAGCATCCGACATGGGCTCATAGTACGAAGCGCAGCGATCCGGGCGGCCAGGCCGCCCACCAGCACACCGCGCGCTCGCGTCTGGTTCTGGAACGCGATGAACGCCGCGGCCCGCCGCGACCGCTCTTTCTCGCTGATCGCGGAGCTCTCATCGTTACAGATCAACAGGGCATAACGCACGACGCCTCCTGGTCTCGGGCCTGACGAGGATGTTCGAGCAGGTCACAGGCTTCCCGGCGCTGAACGTGCGAGGTCCCGCCATGCCGTGGAGGGCCGATGGATGGCCTGGTCACGCCCCGCACGTCTGCGCGGAAGCTCAGGCGGCCCGGCGGTACCGGAGGACCGCGAGAGGGGCGAAGACGGTGACAATGCCGAGGCACCAGATGATGGCGACCAGCACGTGCGAGATGGTCGGGCCGCCGAGTAGCAACGGCCGGAGGGCGTTGACGGTCGCGGTAAGGGGCTGGTGGTCGGCGTAGGCGCGCAGCGGGCCGGGCATGTTCTGGGTCCGCAAGAAGGCGCTAGAGGGAAAAGCGAGCAGTACGGTGAGCGGCAGCGACGCGGCCGCGGCCGCTTCGGCGCTCCTGGCGGCCAAGCCGAGCAGCGCGTTCACCCAGGAGACGGCGAACCCGAAAAGCAGCAGTATGCCGGCCGCGGCCACGACGGCGAGCGCGCTGGTGTGGAGCCGGAAGCCAACGAGGTATCCCACGCCGAGCATGAGGACGATGCCGAACAGGTTGAGCAGGGCGTCGGCCAGGACGCGGCCAGCGAGAACCGCGGAGCGGGCCATGACCAGCGACTGGAACCGCTCGATGAGCCCGTTGTGGAGATCTTCTGCCATGCCAACGGCGGTGGCTTGGGCACCGAACATCACGGTCTGCACGAAGATCCCGGCCATGAGGTAATCGACGTAGCTCACGCCCGGGATGTGGATCGAGCTGCCGAATACGTAGCGGAACAAAAGCACGAAGAGCACCGGCTGGATGGTCGCGAACGCCAGCACTTGAGGCCTTCGGGTCATCCCGATGATGTTGCGTCTGGCGACCGCCAGGGCATCGGCGGCCGCCCACGCCAGCTTCGATCGGCGGGGGGGTGAGAGTCGGAGGTCAACTGGTGCGGTGACCGTGGTCATGAGGCAAACCCTTCGCTGGGGCCGTCCACGCCGGCCGGCTCGGCATCGGGCCCGTCTCGGCCGGTGCCGGCCCGGTGGCCAGTGAGCTGGAGGAACACGTCGTCGAGGGTCGGTTCGCGGATGGCCAGCGATTCCGGGACGACGGCATCGGCATCCAGCAGCCGGATCACCTTCACGACGCTCCGGCCCTTGTCGGGCACCGTCACGGCCAGGGTGCGACCGCCATCAAGCACATCGGTGGGGCCGATTCGGCGCAGGCGTGCGGCGGCGCGCTGCGCGCTGGCGGGGTCCGGCACGCGGATCTCGACGATGGTGGAGCCCAGGCTCGCCTTCAGCTGGATGGCGGTGCCCGCGGCGATGATCTGCCCGCTGTCGATCACGACGATGTTGTCGGCGAGGCGGTCGGCTTCCTCGAGGTACTGGGTGGTCAGCAGCACCGTCGTGCCGTCACCGACGAGCTCGCCGATGAGCGCCCAAAGCTCGCTTCGGCCGCTTGGGTCCAGACCGGTGGTGGGCTCGTCCAGGAACAGCACCGGCGGCCGGTGGACAAGGGCGGCGGCCACGTCGAGACGGCGCCGCATGCCCCCTGAGTAGGTCCGGACCGGCCGGCCGGCGGCCGCTTCGAGGCCGAAGCGCTCCAGCAGCTCACTGGCGCGCGCCGCGATGACCGAGCGGTGCCGATGGGTGAGCTGGCCGATCAGGCGCAGGTTCTCGCGGCCGGTCAGGTTCTCATCGACCGCCGCGTACTGTCCGGCCAGGCCGATCACGCCGCGCACGTCCTCGGCGTCCCGGACCACATCGAGGCCGAGCACGCTGGCGTGCCCGGCGTCGGGTGCAAGGATGGTTGTGAGGATCCGCACGGCCGTGGTCTTTCCGGCGCCGTTGGGGCCGAGCAGGCCCAGCACGCTGCCGGCCTCGACCACCAGATCGATGCCGTCCAGGGCGGCGACAGGGCCGAAGTGCTTGACCAGCCCGCGGGCGGCGATGGCCGGGTCAGGCATGGCCGGGCAGCGTTCGCGGCAGCCCGAACAGGGGCAGCACGCTGTTGTCGAACCGGGTCATGGCACTGATCCGGCTGCCAGCCAGGGTGAGCACCAGCATTCCGCTGGCATGGGTGACATCGGTCACCGGATCGCGGACGTAGACGCCGAACGCGGGCTGTCCGTTAGCCCGGGTGTTAATGAGCTGGTAGGTTCGGCCCTCCCCGAAGACCGCCGATCGCAGGACGCGGCCCGCAACCGCCCGTCCCTCGTAGTTTCCTGATGCCAGCGGCGTGGTCAAGACGACATCGTCGGAAAGCATGGCCACCACCGCATCGACATCGCCGATCTCGTAGGCCCTGGTGAGGCGTTCAACGAGCTGCCGCTCGATCGCCGAGTCCGGCGCGGGGGGCGGATCTGCACGGGATGGAAGTTGTCTGCGCAATGTGGCACGCGCGTGCTTGAGGGCGCTGCTCACCGATTCCTCGGAGGATTCGAGCATGGCCGCGACTTCCTTGCAGCGGAATCCGAGAACGTCGCGCAGGACGAGAACTGCCCGCTGGCGCGGCGGCAGGAGCTGCAGCGCGCTGACGAAGGCGAGCGAGATCGCCTCCCTCGCCTCGTACCGCGCCTCTGGGCCCGGCGTCTGGTCAATGAGCTCTTCGAGCAGGATGTCGGGGTAGGGCTCGAGCCAGATCACCTCGCTTGAGGAAGTCGGCTCGGGCACTACGGCCCGCGCCGCAAAGACATCCGGCGCGGGACGCCGCCTGGCTGAGCGCAGGACGTCGAGGCAACGGTTGGTGGCGATCCTGTAGAGCCAGGTCCGCATGGACGCCCGTGCCTCAAAGCCCGCGATGCCCTGCCAGGCGGCCATGAACGTCTCCTGCACCACGTCCTCAGCGTCCTGGGACGAACCCAGGATGCGATAGCAATGAACCTCCAGCTCCCGGCGATGACCCTCGACCAGGCGGCGGAACGCCACCTCGTCTCCGTCCCGCGCGCGAGCGATGAGATCGGTGTTCACCAGGGCCTTCTCCCATCACGTGGCTCTCCCGGACTGCGTGATCCGGCTACCCGTACAGACGCCGCCGGCACTCGAAATTGGGCACTCGACATGCCCAATTTCTCCTCTCGCCGTCGTCTGCCTCATCGAGGGGGGCCGAGCGAAGCCCCCACCTGACAGCTGGAAGCAGGGAGAACGATGGCCAAGTTCTTGTTCGTGCACCGTGTGCCACAGGACTACACGCCAGGCGAGCCCAGGAACGTTGCGGCATGGCAGGCCTGATTCGAGAGCATGGGAGCCAAACCGGGTGGACCCGGGACACGCGGTGAGAGTTTGGATCAAAGATGAGCCTCGTTCTGGCCTGCGCAATGCAGATCACGGGGAAGAAACATTCATCACAGGGGTCGTATCATTACTGCTATCTGGGCTGATGCGTCGCACTAGAACGGCTCGTGCACGGGCCAGCAACTTCTTTACTGCCTAGGGCCTGGGCACTGCTAGAGAGGGTAGAACAAACGACGCTGTAACCATCACACTGAGCAACGCACGCCATGGTCGCTCACCTAGGATGCCGGTCTACTATCACGCGGCGTTTATCACAGCCACCGAGCGCTTCCACTACTCGGGCCCACTTCGCGGTTGGAAACTGACGACTGGTCATCCGCAACTTGAGCTCACACCGTGGGGACCTGGCGCGCAGGGCGGACGCGGTCACATGCCGCTGTCGGTGCGCTTTCGATGGCGGTTCACCCGGCCTGGCGCCGCGTCAGTCTGGCCAGTCCAGTTGGTGTTCCGGGACGCCCATCGCCCTGCCATAGTCCATGGCTACAGCCCGGCCGTCCTGGTCGCCGCGCTGATAGCGGAAGACTTTTCCAGCGAACACGACCACATGGTCATCGTCCGCCCGGAAATCCGCATACCAGCCGCCCTCGGCCAGCAGCGACCGCGCGAGGGACTCAGCTAGCGGGCCGGCTACCGCATCGTCTGCCTCGAATTCCAGAAAGGTCCAGACCGGCGACTGGACAGTAGACACCGACACCGACACGTCCCGCCGACTCACGCGCGTCAGCCTCAGGCCCGCGACGCTCAGCTCAGCTCCGATCTTCAGGCTCTCTGCGAGGAGGGTTCCCTTCACCATGCCGCAAGCCTTGCAGACGGGTCTGACAACAGCCCCCTACCGCGAGATCGTTCCCGGCGACATCACGCCTTACCTCCAAGAGCAGTTCACTCTTTTGCCGCGGGGGCGCTGGAATTGGCGTCGCCCTCGCTCTGGGTCGATGATCTTGGTCAGGGGCTACGTTGATCTCATGGGAGCGTCCGTCTACAGTGTCCTGCCTCTGGATGAGTCGACGTGGCCTGCGTTCGCCGCGTTGGTAGAACGCAACAACGGCATCTTCGGCGGCTGCTGGTGCATGGGATTCCACCCCGAGGGCGTCGGCAAGAACACCACGGCGGAGCTGAACCGTGACCGCAAGCTGGCTCGCGTGCGTGCGGGGACGGCACACGCGGCGCTCGTCTTCCACGGCGGCGACTGCCTGGGCTGGTGCCAGTTCGGCACGCCCGGGGAGCTGCCGCGGATCAAGAGCCGCGCCGCCTACGAGAAAGGCCAGACGGCCCCGCCGGACTGGCGGATCGCGTGCTGTTACGCCGGCAAGGGACACCGGCGTCAGGGTGTGGCTGCCGCCGCGCTCGCCGGCGCGCTGGACTTGATCGCCGCCTTCGGCGGGGGAACCGTGGAGGGATATCCCGAGAACGCCGGCTCGGTGCCCGCCGGGTTCTTGTACAACGGGGCGCTGTCGACCTACGAGAAGCTGGGGTTCACCCGGAACCGGAAGATCGGCAAGCATCGCTGGGTCGTGACCAAACTCGTCAAGCCCGGATCCGCGTAAACCCGCATCAACGGCAGAGAGCAGGCACGAAGCACACCCGCAGGCCGGCCAGGCCCCATAGGCGTCCGCGGCAGCCCAGCTTGTTCCCGGGACCGTTACTCGGGGCAACACCCGCACATGCCGCGATTTGGCAGTGGTTGACGGGTGCTCCCGACTAGTCTCGGCAGCGACGGGGAGGTCAGATGGGGTTGTTGGATCGTCTGAGGGGCGCGCGCGGGTCGTTAGTGTCCGCGCAGGTTGAGCCGCTTGCTGCGCCGGTGTCCTTGCTGGGCGGACAAGACGATCTTGAGGTCGTTGGCGAACTCGCGTATCAGGCCGCCCTGTGGCGATTGTGTGGCGGGACCGTCGGGGAAAGGGTCCGCCGCAACATCGTCGCCGTGCTGGTTCCAGAGCCCGCGAACCCGTATGACGCGAACGCCGTCGCCGTGCAGATCGACGGCCAGGTTGTCGGCTACCTGTCGCGGGCAACAGCGCAGGAGTATTTGCCAGGCCTGAAACACGTGATGTCTCTGCGCGGTGGCTACGTTGCCCTGCGCGGGGTGATCGTGGGTGGCGGCTACTACGACGACGGTCCGGGCCGGCTCGGGGTGTGGCTAGAACACGACCCGGCCGACTTCGGAGTGCATCCAGCCTCGTTCTCGCGCCCGGCGCCGCCGGGACATTCGAGCGCCGGCGGAGTCATGCGGACCGGCTTCACTGAGGCTTGGCTCACTGACGCTGAGGATGACTCGTACGACCTGTCGTGGTTCAACGACCTCCCCGAGGCAGACCGGCCCGCGATCGCGAAACTCCGCGAGCTGCTCGCCGCTGAACCCGACCCGATTGACCGGCACTTCCAGTTCGCCGAGCTCGAGACGCGGCTCTACCGATCGCGTGACCTGCATGAGTCAGCTCCGGCCGAGTACGACGAGGCATGCGCCCGTCACGACGCGGAGATGGAGAGCATCTGCGAGGCCTTTATGGCCAAGTGGGGAAAGGTCCCGCTGCTGGACACATACCGGCAGATGGCTATCCGTCAGCAGAAGAAGAAGGACTGGGAGGCCTGCAAATGGTGGGCCGAACGCGGTCTGGCTCTCTACGGGCAGCGCGCCGGACGGGAAGAGGCTGTCGAGGACCTCATTAAGCGTCGTAATCGGGCCGTAGCGAAACTTGAGGCCACTGCCATACCCAGACGGCAGGTCCAGCTGGATGACCCCCACAGGGCCGTTATAACCGCAACCCCGCCGGGAGGTATGCCGGGTACGGGCGACCCGGACGCCGAACTCGAGGTACTTGTCTGCCAAGAATGCAGCTGCCGCTTCGAACGCATGCGAGTCCGCGGCCGCAAACCGACGCTCTGTCCACCATGCTGCACGGCAGCGAAGGTGTGAAAGGAGTTCTGGCCCCTACGCCTGGACTTCCGCTTCTGCCGCGACGGGCGTGCCTGGTGGTTTTTGGTCAGGTGGTGATCGTTCCGTCGGCCCATCCTCGCCAGAAGGTGGCGAGGTCCGAGGCCAGTGGCGGCATGCTGCCATCGATGGGATGCCAGCAGCTGACATCTTGCTGGCCTGGCTTCATGCAGAAGACGTCTCCGGTCCCGTCATCGCCGAAGGCGATGAGCCCGCCGGGGAGGAGACCGCCGTTGCGGAGCCGCGTGTTCTGGTCGGCAAGCATGCCGACTGGCCAGATGACGAACCACTGGCCTACGGTGTCGAAGACACCATCGCTGACCATGTACAGAGAACGCAGCCCGTCCGGAAACCGCAAGCCAAGAACGCCTTCCGCCGCGTCCAGCGCCTCCGGGCAAGCGCCCGGCTGCAGTTCATACCCTCCCTCTGCAAGAGGGCAGGCCAGCCTGGCATAGCTCCAGATGGTTCCACAATCACAGCCGAAAGCACTGATCTGCCGCTGGCAGTGCCTGGCCCGGCTTGCTTGACGCACCGGTGGGAGGGCTGGCAGATTAGTCTGCCCTGCTCGGATAGGTTTCGGGCTATGGCAGGGGAAATGGCGGGCTGGCGCCGTGAGCGGCGGCAGCTGCCGGAGCACCTGATCGCGGAGGCGGCGGCCAACCCCGGCGGCTCGGTGGCCGAGATCGACGGGTCGGTGGTATCCGATCCCGATGGCTATGTTCCGGCCGAGGCGATCATCGGGTGCTACCTGGTTGGCCCCGATGGGCACGCCACCGGCGAGTACGTGCACAACCCCAGTTTCGGGCCCGTGCATGACGACTGGGCGAGGCTGGAATCGCCGGATCACTGGCTGGGCTGGCTGCCTGAGCCTGCTGGTCAGGGGGTCCGGGCTCAGCTTCAGGACATGCTGGCTGGTCAGGTGCCCGGATCGGTGCTTGATTGGGCCAAGGTGACCGATAAGCCCGCCTTCTTGACGGTGGGAGCGAGGTCTTCCAGCGATCCGGACGTGCTGACCGTCAGGCGCGCGGCTGTGGCCGTCCCCTTCGCCCTGGGCGTCCGCAAGCCAGCCGCCCGGCCCGAGATCTTGACTGGTGTGCTCACCTGGGTCGCCGTCGGACTGGACATGCCAGGCACCCGGCGCGACCGCGTGTGGCTCGATTTCGGGATGACACGTGAGCGAGCCGAAGAACTCCTCCAGCAACGCGCCAACGAGGATTCCGGGACCAGCTAATCAGGCTTGCTATCTCCGAGACCCCCGTATACGCCCTCTTCTGCCGCGACGAGTGAGCGCGCTACCACCAGGGATACCTGGCCAGTCTCAAGTCGATTGCTGACTTGGTGGTGATCAGACTGTACATGGTTGTCACGGCACGCTGCCGGTGCTGGCGAATTCCGAATACCGCGCCAGGTCCTCCCCCGGATCCCAGTTCTCGTCAGTGTCATAGCGCCACCAGTTCCCCGAGTTGCTGACAGCTTCCGCGGCCAGGTCCCGAGCAATGCTTGAAACCTGTGGATCGGCCGGGGAGGGGTGTACCTTCCCGGTGATCGAGTAGAGGTCTCAAGCCATGGCCGGTGTTGGCTCACCGGTCGGGAAGGTACAACCCGATGCTCACCGTAGTCCCTGACGGCTGCCCAGGCCACGATGGCGGGAAGGATGACGCCTCGCCGTCGCTGATCGATGAGATCGTGCGGGAAGGCGCGCGGCGGATGCTGGCCGAGGCGCTCCGGGCGGAAGTGGATGCGTGCGTCGCGGCGTTTGCTGGCCAGCGCGGCGAGGATGGCCGCCGCCTGGTGGTCCGCAACGGTTACCACCAGTGCCGGGAGGTGCTGACCAGTGCGGGAGCGATCGAGGTGATCGCACCAAGGGTCAGCGGCAAGCGCGCCGGCCCGGCTACCGGCGAGCGGATGCGGTTCTCCTCAGCGATCTTGCCGCCGTGGGCGCGCAAGACGCCGAAGATCACCGAGGTGCTGCCGCTGCTGTATCTGCATGGGCTGTCCAGCGGGGACTTCGTACCCGCGCTGGGTCAGTTCCTGGGCTCATCGGCAGGGCTGCCGGCGGCTGTGATCACGAAGCTGACCGAGACTTGGAGGGCCGGGCAGCGCGCCTTCGCGCAGCGTGATCTGCCTGGCGTGGACTGCGTCTGCCTGTGGGCCGGCGGGATCCACGTGAACATCCGCCTCGAAGAGCACACGCTGTGCCTGCTGGTGATGATCGGCGTGCGCACCGGCGGCCGCAAGGAATTCATCGCCCTCGCCGACGGCTACCGGGAGTCCGCCGGGTCCTGGGCAGACCTGCTGCGCGACTGCGCCCGCCGCGGCATGCGCGCCCCGGTGCTGGCCGTTGGTGACGGCGCGCTGGGGTTCTGGAACGGGCTGCGGGAGGTGTTCCCCCAGACCCGGGAGGGCCGGTGCTGGTTCCACAAGACCGACGGCGTGCTGGCCGCGCTGCCCAAGTCCGCCCACCCGGGCGCGAAGAAGGCCCTGGCAGAGATCTGGGGCGCCGAGGACAAAGACCACGCCCGCGCGGCGGTGAGGGCTTTCGAGGCCGCCTGTGGGGCAAAGTTCCCCAAGGCAGTCGCGAAGATCACCGATGACCTTGAGGAGCTGCTGGCGTTCTACGACTACCCGTGCGAGCACTGGGTGCGCCTGCGCACCACCAACCCGATCGAGCCGGCCTTCGCCACCGTGCGGCACCGCACCAAGGTCACCAAGGGGCCAGGGTCACCGGCCGCGGGCCTGGCCATGGCGTTCAAGCTCATCGAAGCCGCCCAGGACCGCTGGCGCAGCGTGAACGCACCTCATCTGGCCGCCCTGATCCGCGCCGGGGCCGTCTTCCGCGACGGTGTCCTGATCGAGCACCCCGAACCGGCCGCGGCATGACACCGGCCGCCCTGCGGCCAGCCACTCCGGCCGACAGTGAGTTCTGCTACCAGCTGCACAAGGCCGCCATGGGTGACTACATCACCGCGATCTGGGGGTGGGACGAACAGGTTCAGCAGAGCTTCCACGCCCGCGCGTTCAACCCTGGGCGCTGGCAGATCATCATCGCCGCCGGGACAGACGCCGGAATGATCGACGTCGAACACCGGCCCGCCGAAATCTACCTCGCCCGCCTTGAAGTCCACCCCACCTATCAAGGCCACGGCATCGGCACCCGCCTCATCCGCGCACTCATCGACGAAGCAACGCAGAACGGCCAGGACCTGGTCCTTGACGTGCTCACCGTCAACCACCGTGCCCAGGCCCTCTACCAGCGGCTCGGCATGAAAGAAGTAGCCCGGCACGGCGACAACAACATCAAGATCACCATGCGGCTCACCCGGCAGCGCCGGTAAGGCCGTCAATCAAGCACATGATCCACAGGTCTTGACAATTGCTCGTCGATGGTGAGGCTCGGCTGGCGGGGCAGTCGCGTGTCAAAGACGGATCATCAAGGAAGCTCAGGCACACTCTGGCCATCCAGGCGATCAACCGCGGCATGAGCCTGGAAGCGATCGCCGCGATGCTCGGCCACCGCAGCCTCGACATGACCCTTCGCTACGCGAAGATCGCCAACCGCACCGTCGCTGATGAGTACTTCGCCGTCACCGACAAGGTCGACGCCCTCTACGGCCAGGCCCCCGTGCTGCCCGCCGACGCGATCGGCCCGAAGATGGCCCGGCTGCGCCGCGAGCACCACCGGATGCTCGGCAACGGCTACTGCACCCGGCCCGCCGAGCTGGACTGCGCGTTCGGGTCGATCTGCGAAACCTGCACCTTCTTCCAGACCAGCATCGAGTTCCGCCCCGCCCTCCAAGCCCAGCACGATGACGCCATCATCAAGCACCAAGACCACCGCGGGCAGCTGTTCGCCTCGCTGCTCACCCGCCTCGACCAGGACGCGTCATGAACCGCCCGCCCCTGCGCCTCGCCCGCCCCGGCCAGCTGCCCGCGCCCGCCACCGGCGAAGACAGCCTCCAAGTCCTCACCGAAGCGATCGACAGCCTCGCCCGCCAGCGCACGCCCTACTGGCTCGGCGACTCTGGAGTCCGCCTGCACGCCCTGGCCAGCCTCATCGCCCAGGCCGAACGACTCCTGCCCCAGGCCGTCTGCGACGCCCGCGACCAGGAACTCACCTGGACCCAGATCGGCGAACTGCTCGGCACCACCGCAGCCACAGCAGCACGCCGCTACCGGAACAAGCCATGATCAACTTGACAAGGATCACCGGCATAATGGCGCGGATCGGGTATCGCATCGGCGAGCGGGCTACTCCGGGGCGCCCGTTCGCGGCACGGGTGCCGCGATCGAGCATTGGCCGAGCACGTCCGGATCAGTCCCGCAAGCCCGGCTGGTCAGATGATCACTGCCGTGACGCCCAGTTCCACCAGCGTCCACCATCGCCGGGCGGTTATTCCGTCAAAAGCGCGCATCATGGCGACGTCCCAGCTCGCGGTCGGCCCGTCGGGTGAAGAGGTTCGCGCGAACCCTGCGCTCAACGACACCTCGCGGCACGCACACTCGATGCGGCGCGCACGCGCCCGGATGGCCGCGTTCCGATCAGCCCTGGCGAGCGTTCCAGCGCGGGTTTCGCTTGTTAAGAACGAATACCCTCCGCCCACGGCGGATCACGACCGATCCTGTCTTCTGCTTCAACGCCCTGAGCGAGTTCCTGGCCTTCATCGCGCGCCGTCCCTTCGGCCCGTCCAGCCTGCTCATGCAGGTTGTTGAAGGGGCAACCATTTTCCTCCGGTCAAAATTCCGGCCTGACCGAGACCCGTGCGATCAGCCACGCCGCAGCGAACTGGAACGGTGTGCCGTTGCAGTATTGACCGCCGCCTTGATCAGCAGCGCAAGTATGTAGCGGCGCACGCTCATGCCGCCGGCGGGCGTCTTGGCCGGGCTCTTCTACGGCTTGGTCGCGGCGGCGATGAGGTGATTGCTGAAGCCGATTAGTGAGGGCTGCGTCTCGGCTGAGCGTGCTGCGAACAGGATGTGCTCGCGCCGCTGCGGGTCGGCCCACTCCTGGCGCAGCGGCCAGCCCGGGCCCTCGACCCCGTAGATGGCCGTGCCGGTGAAACCCGCCCGCTCGATCTCGCCGGCCAGGCCGTCCGGGGTATGGAAGTAGGCGGTGGTGAAGAACTCCGGCCTGCCAGCCGGATCAGGGTTGCGGTGATCGCTGCCCGCGACCTGGCGTGCCTGCTCCACATGCAGCGGCACCGGATCCACCAGATGCACCTGGTACCCGCGCCTGGCCAGCGGCGCGGCATAAGTGCCAGGGCCGCCACCGACATCCAGCACCCGTGCGGGCGGCCGGGGCAGCAGCCGGTCCAGCAACTCCATCGACCTGACGAACTCCAGCGGCGGCCTCCCACCAGGGAAGAGGCGGGAACGTTCATAGCCGGTGCCGTAATGACTTTCGATCGCCGGATCAATCACGGTTACAGGGTGCCGCGAATACCCCGCCAGGGCTACTGAAATCCGGTCCCGCCCGAGCTCACAACCGACACTCTGATGCCGCTGCGGGCGTGCGCGAGGTTAGCTGTACTCCGAGACTCTCTCGATGACTCCGGCAATGCTGGCGTTCAGAGTAGGAAGGTCTTCAGCCGGGATCCAGTACTCCAGGATGGTTCGGCCGCCTGGCTGGTGAACTTCATACCGGTCAAGGAAGGACCGGCGGACCTGGAAACGGGTCACGTACCCGACACCCGAATGCTTGACGTTCCAGTCCCGGGAGATCATGGTCGGGTACTTCCTCATTGAGCACGGGATAGAAGATCGGCTGGCCGGGCAGCCGTGGCGGCCACTCCCGCCAGCCCGACGCCTCGACGAGCGCGAGTTCCTCCGGCCCCGCCGGCCGCCACAACGTGACCGTCTCCATCTCGCTGATCACTGTGTGATGATCCCCCGGACTGCACCCTGTTGACCAGCCAATATCACCTAGAGATGGAAGAAAGAAGCCATCCTCTCTGGCCGCGAGCAGCGGGTCGGGGGCGGGTGCAGGCTCTGCTCGTTGAAGGGACTGGCGCTGGTCAGATGAACCCGGCGAGCCGGTACAGCACCAGGGATCCGGCGACGGCGACGTTCAGGCTTGCGCCGGTGCCGATCATCGGGATTTCCACGGCCACATCGAGCAGGTCGATGGCCTCGGGCGGGATGCCTGCCTGCTCGTGCCCGAGCACGGCGATGGTGCGCTGGCGGGCGGCGGGCAGGTCGGCCAGCCGCACGGACTCATCGGCGAGCTCGACCCCGACGATGCGTGATCCCGCTGACCGCTGTGTGGCCAGCCACCGGCAGGCGTCACGGCCGGTCCAGTGCACGCAGCCCGGGCGGCGCAGCGTGTTCCCGCGGGCCAGCGCCTCAGGTACCCACGGCAGGGGCGGCACGGCCAGGCAGGCACCGACCGCATCGCAGGTGCGCAGGAGCGTGCCGAGATTGGCCCCATGCAGTGGCCACAGCGGCGCCGCGATGATGTGATCCCAGCACCGGTGGCCGCGGGACCTCCGCTGGCGGGCAAGATCCATGCGGGTCCGGACCCGGATCTGCGGGCCGCTCACCGGCCAGCCGGACGCTCCACGGGGAACCAGGCTTCGGTGTTGCTCATTGGCAAGGTGCTTCGCGGCGCACCAGGGCCATCACCGTATGACGAGTCGCCGACAGTGTAGCCGCCTGTCGCCTGCCACGAGCATGGGGCCGCTGAGCCGCACCTGCGGGCTCATCTGTCCGCATCTGCCGCATTCGGACTGTGCGCTGCTCGGCGGCATGATCATGTCATGCCGCTGACTGCGATGGGTGCCGGGACGGCGGCCCGGTTGCGCGGTGCCGAGCTGACCTACCGCGAGGTCTGCCGGACCACAGGCGAGCTCCCAGCTGGCCACCATCACCTGCGCCGCGCCGCGGTGATCGGCGCCGGCGCGACGGTGTTCGCCAGGGCAGCGGACAGCCTGCTCGGCTGGCAGGCGCACCTGCGGGCCGGCCTGGCCGTGCCGGCCTCTGCTCCGGTGGCCGCGCCGGGCATGCTGGTGCTGCTGGGCATCGTCGCGGGCCGGCTCTGATCACCACGCCGTGCACATGCCGCGACCCGGTTGTGCAGGCAGTCACTTACCGGAACGGCTGGTGCACGAGGAGAAATCTGCGCACCATCGGAGTCAGCCGCCGTAGACCGTTGGGGGTCGCGCGCCTGAGTTCTCAGCGCCGGCGCAGGCGGCCGCGGGGCCGCCTCTTCGGCCCTTCAGTGCCCGGGACCGGGACCAGCGCGGCATTTACCACGAGTTTGAGCGCCGGGCGTGGGTCCGAGTCGTCGTGCCGCGCGATGCGGTGCAGGAGCAGGCCCTCCACGCAGGCTGCCACCGCGTCGGCGGAAACCTGCGGATGCCCCGCGCCGAGGCGGGCCAGCAGAGGGCCAAGCCACGACTCCATAGCCGCGCGCCCACGTGAGATCGCCTCCGCAAGGGGCGCGTTATGGCTGGCCTCCACGAAGAGGGCCAGGCGCGCGCTGGTGTGGACGCGGTTGGCGCCGGTCGAGTGCTCGATGAACCCGCAGAGCGCATCGACGAATTCCGAAGCCGACCTGGTTGCACCGGGTTTCGACCGGGATCCGCGGCGTTACGGCAGCTGGTCGCGGCGGCGTGTCAGGTAGGCGGTCTCGGCGGTGTTGCCCGCCAGCTCGATGGCTTTGCCGTACGCCGCGCGTGATTCCTGGCTGCGGCCCAGCCGGCGCAGCAGGTCGGCGCGGGTCGCGTGGTAGGCGTGATAGCCGGCCAGCGTGTCCTCGAGACGGCCGATGGCCGCCAGTGCCACCTCTGGGCCGTCAAGCTCGGCGACCGCGATGGCCCGGTTGAGGGCGATGACCGGGGAGGGGTCGAGGCGGGCGAGCTGGTCGTAGAGGGCGACGACCTGCGGCCAGTCGGTGTCGCGTATGTCGCGGGCGGAGGTGTGCACGGCGCTGATCGCGGCGAGGATCTGGTAGCGGCCCGGAGCCACGCCGGCGGCTAGGCGCTCGCGCACCAGCCGGTGGCCCTCGGCGATCAGCGCGGCGTCCCAGGTCCCGCGGTCCTGCTCGTCGAGGGTGACCAGTTCGCCGCTGGCCGAGACCCGGGCGGTACGGCGGGCCTCGGTGAGGAGCATCAGCGCCAGCAGCCCGGCCACCTCACCGTCGTGCGGCAGGAGGGCTCGGATCAGGCGAGTGAGCCGGATCGCCTCGGCGGTCAGGTCGTGACGTACGGGGTCGGTGCCGGGGCCGGTCGCCAGGTAGCCCTCGTTGAAGACGAGGTAGAGCACGGCGAGTACGCCGCCGACGCGTGCGGGGAGATCGGCCGCTGACGGCACCCGGTAAGGGATACGAGCCGCCTTGATCTTGGCCTTGGCGCGGGTGATCCGCCGCCCCATGGCGGTCTCCTGCACCAGGAAGGCACGGGCGATCTCCGGCACGGTCAAACCGGCGACCATGCGCAGCGTCAGCGCCACCCGGGTCTGCATCGCGAGTGCCGGGTGACAGCAGGTGAAGATCAGCCGGAGCCGCTCGTCGCCGATGGCGCCGGGAGGCTCGGGCGGGTCGTCGGCGGACAGCATCTGAGCTTCCTTGTGCTTGTCGCCGCGCTTGTTCTCGCGCCGGATCCGGTCGATGGCCTTGCGGTTGGCGGTGGTGGTCAGCCAGGCGCCGGGGCTGGGGGGTACGCCGTCGGCCGGCCACCGCTGGACGGCGGCCGCGAACGCCTCGGCGGCCGCCTCCTCGGCGATGTCGAGGTCACCGAAACGCCTGGTCAGGGAGGCGACCACCCGCGCCCATTCCTCGTGGCAGGCCTGGGTGATCGCCTCCCGGACGCCGGCCACGCTCACTGGAACGGCCGCACCTCGATCTTGGCGTTGCAGGCCTTCGACCCCTCGGTGGCGAGCTTGAGCGCCACGTCGAGGTCGGGGGCCTCGATGATCCAGAAGCCGGCGAGATACTCCTTCGACTCCAGGAAGGGCCCGTCGGTGAACATCGCCTCCCCGCCCCGGTTGTCGATCACAGTGGCCGTGCCGGGCAAGTTGAGGCCGCCGGCGAAGACCCAGTGACCCTCGGCCTTGAGCCGGTCGTCGAACACCTCGATGGCCGCCTGCTCGGCCGGGGTGGTGGGGTTGGGGGTGTCGTGAATCACGGAAACCAGGTACTGCATTTCGGGATCATCTCCTGTGGCTCGGGCGCTCCTGGCGGGCGGCCGCTCACCCCTGCTACGAACACCTTCGCGCCGATCCGACACCGCCTCCCGGATGTCTTCCAAGGACTTTCTGTACGCCGGTGGTGAGCGATCCGACTCGTGGAAGCCATCACTGGACACCTGCGCCGGCGGCAGGCGCGGCCGGCGGCTTCCGTAGCGTAGCTTGAGCGCCACGTCGAGGCCGGCGGCCTCGATGATCCAGAGGCCGCCGAGGCAGTTCTCGTTTCCAGCGCGGGTGGGTCCTGGCCATACGGCTGGAACCGGCCGGTCGTCTAGTGTCACCTATGTCACGTGCTTCAGGCGGTTGCTGCATACTGCGGGCGCCCGGCCGGCCGGTAGACCTGGATCGTTAGGCCCTTCGAGTCGGCTCGCGATTCGACCAGGTCTAGCGCCATGTCCGGGCCGGAGCCGGGGAACAGCCGCGTGCCCTGGCCGAGGACCACCGGGACGATGAGCAGGGTCATCTCGTCGACGAGGTCGTTCTCAAGCAGCCAGCGGATCAGGGCGCCGCTGCCGTGCACCTGCAGCTCACCCGCCGGCCTGGCTTTCAGCTCGCCGATGGCCGCCGCGAGGTCACCGGACAGGACGGTCGTGTCCGCCCAGCGCATGCCAGCCATCACTCACGAACTTCTCCGCCGTTACAACTACCGCCCCCGCACGGCAGAGTGGCTGATCGTGTTCGACTTCTGACAACCCCGGGAACGACAAGCCAGCCGGCAACCCCGCCAAGAAACCGGGACCACCCCTCATATCGGGCATGCTGGCAGCCCTTAAACGCCAGGTGACCGGCTCAGCGGTACGATCGCGGCAGTAATGGCCTCACTCGCGTTCAGGCGTTTGCGCCGTCCTGATCGGTAAGCCAGCGCGGAGGGTCGGTGCCGGTTTCGGTGCGCCATATGCCGGGGAAACCGGCCGGGTCGGCCTCGTACGCGGTCTTCAGTAGCGTCCTGGCGAAGCCAGGGTTCTGCCGGTCCGGGCTGGCCGCCACTTGATTAGTCACTGGCTGACGGGCGGATACCCGGGGAACCGCCCGGCACGATCTGAGCTACCGCCAGACTCCGGCCGGAGTGGCCACGAGTGAGAGCCGCGTCCCTCCCCCAGGCAGCCCGCCGTCACATCGGATGAACGCCAGGAAAGCAGATCCATGTCAATGTCTCCGCCAGCCAGCGTGCGGGAGATGAGCCACGCGCAATCGCCGGGGTCGGCCAGGTCAGCCGTCAGGCCATCGGCGTGGCCGCCGTCAGCGCTGATTGCCTGTGCCACCGCGTGGACCGCATGGGCCCGGCGGCCGTGCACGATCACCGCCGCACCCTCGGCTGCGAGCTTGTGGGCGATAGCCCCGCCGACGCCGGCGCTGGAACCAGTCACGATGGCCCGGTGGCCTTTGAGCTGCAGTCCACCGTCAGCTCCCGTTGGTGGCGGTGCGGACTGCGGCTAGCTCGGCGGCAACGGCGTCGGCGCCCAGCTCGATCATCCACGTCAGCGGCGCGTCCGGGAGGAACGCTTGCAGGGCGGTACTGAGCTCGGACTTCGCCGCCTCGGATAGCTGCGGGTCACCCCCGGATAGCCGCCGGATGAGCTCGCGGTAGTACAGCAGGTAACGCCGCTGGTCAGCGAGCAGGCCCAGCTCGGCCGGGTCACCGTGCCCGGGATACAAAGTGCCGGTGCCGGCAAGTTCGCCACCGAGGACATCGAGCGCGTCAAGCCAGGCACCGGAATGCCCGTCGGCGGTATAGGGATGCGTGCCATGGAAGGCCAGGTCGCCAGTGAACGCGATGGTGGCGCCCTCGTTCACGGTCAGGACGAGGTAGCTGTCGGCGTGACTTTCTGCCGGGCCTACCTCTCGGACGGTGAAGCTCATCTCGTCGAGCTGAACCTGGGCGCCGTCGGCCAGCAGCGAGTTCGGGTAGTAGGTCTCGGCCGGCCACTCCGTGCCGTAGACAGGAGACCACTGAGCCCGCTTGGCGTCGGCGATCTCCTCGATGACCCGGCCGACGCCGGCCGACGCGTACACCGGCACTTCCTTGTCTTGCACCAGGCCGAGAATGCCGTTGAAGTGATCCGGATGAGCATGCGTCACCAGGATCGCCAGCAGCGGCTTCTTCAGCGCGCGAAGCCGGGCACGCAGTGCCTCGATGTCGGAGACCAGCAGGTTGGTGTCGACCACCACGACGCCTGACTCGCCCTCGACGAGATAAGAGTTGACATACAGCCCGGACTCGGCTGCCCGGTAGGTGTGCACGACGGGCCCGCCCATTTCTGCTCCCCTGGCTGCGCTGTTGCGGGCCGCGGCGCCCTGGCGGCCACCGCATTCCCTCAATGATCATTAGTTGCCGGCTGGCCGTGCGTCCAAGACAAGCTGTGATAACTGTTGGCTATGGATGCCCATCTCCGGGATCTTCGGTATTTCGTGGCCGTGGCCGAGGAGCTGAACTTCACCCGCGCCGCACAGCGCCTGCACCTGTCGCAGCCGGCCCTCAGCAAACAGATCCGCGGCCTGGAAACGACGCTGCGCGCCCAGCTGTTCCGGCGCGACCGGCGCCAGGTTGAGCTCACCGCCGCCGGGATCGCGCTGCACGCGGTGGCCCGCGGCCTGCTCCATGACTGGGACGACGGCGTCGCCGTGGTCGGCGCCGCCGCCGCCCAGGACGCGCGGGTGCTGCGGGTCGGCACGCTAACCTCGATCGGGCGGGCGCTGTACCCCGCGATCACCGACCGGTTCGCTAAGCGGCAGCCGGGCTGGCAGGTGGAGCTGCATACCTACGGATGGGGCGACCCGACAGCGGGCCTGCGGGACCGCGCGGCCGACGCCGCGTTCGTGTGGCTGCCCATTGACGCCGCCGAGATCGATACCGAAGTACTCGCCACCGAACGGCGGT
>Ga0207684_10000862_pt1 | contig 34728 bp, 33 predicted proteins | sample KBSK5501metaG_FD_184342 | JGI IMG/M metagenome (GOLD analysis project Ga0207684, IMG submission 184342) | Corn, switchgrass and miscanthus rhizosphere microbial communities from Kellogg Biological Station, Michigan, USA - KBS K5-50-1 metaG... | ecosystem: Host-associated > Plants > Roots >... | reverse complement strand
CGATGTCGTCCCCGTTGAACAGGACCTCGCCCTCCACGCGGGCGCTGGGAATCAGATCGTTCATCCGATTGAAGCAGCGCAGGATCGTGCTCTTGCCGCAGCCCGACGGCCCGATGAACGCGGTCACCGCATTCGGCGGGATCGCGAGATCGACATCGCGAACCGCGCGCTTCGTCCCGTAGTAGACGTTGACCCTGCGCATCCCGAGCTTCGGAGCCACGTCCGAGTCGAGCGCGGCCCGCCCGCCCGGACGCATCACCGGCATCATCGGGCGGACGTCGGGGGACGGCGGCAGGTCGGGCATGTGGGGCGGGGCGGGCGCCGGGGTCAGGGTCGTCATCGGTTCCTCACGATCGGGAGCGGACTGGTCAGTGGCCTCAGGCACCGGTCACCCGGCGTTGCAGGAGACGCCCGAGGCCGCGGGCGCCGAGATTGAAGATGAGGACCATCAGGATCAGGACGGCCGCGCTCGCGTTGGCGACCTGCTGGACGAAGCTGCCGAGAGCGTCGGAATTGAGCTTCCAGATGTACACCGACAAGGTCGTCGCGGTGTGGAACGGGCTCCACGGTGAACGCGGGTCCGTCAGATTGAGATTGCCGAACTCGTAGTGGGTCGGGGTCGAGACGCCGGCCGTGAACAGGAGGGCCGCGGCTTCGCCGAAGATGCGCCCAGCGGTCAGGATCACGCCCGTCACCAGGCCCGGGATCGCGATCGGCAGGACGACGTGGACGATCGTCTGCCACTTGGTCGACCCGAGGGCCAGGCTCGCCGCGCGCTCGTCCTCGGGCACGGCCCGGATCGCCTGCTCCGCCAGTCGCGACATCAGCGGCAGGTTGAAGACAGCGAGCGCGAGGGCCCCGCCGAGGGCCGTGAAGCTCCAATGGGTCAGGTTCACGAACAACGCCAACCCGAACATCCCGACGACGATCGATGGGACCGAGCTGATGAGCTCCTGGCTGAAGCGGATGATGTTCGTGATCCGGCCCTCGCCGGCGTATTCGGCCATGTAGATCCCGCCGAGGGTGCCCAGCGGAACGGTGATGAGCAGCGTCAGCACCAGGATGTAGACCGAGTTCCAGATGAGCGGCCCGATCCCCCCGACCTCCGTGTCGCTCGGCTCTCCGAACAGGAACGACGGACTCAGGGTCCCGATCGCGGCGAGCAGGAAGTGGCCGATGATCGCGAGCAGGATCGCGACGACGAAGATACCGATGCCCCACAGGATCCCCGTCGCGATCCGATCCACCAGGATCGCTCGCCGCATCGCGGTCATGACGCTCTCCGGCCGCGCCCGAGCCTGCGCGCAAGGACGACGAAGGTGAACGACATGATCAGCAGGACGAGCCCCATCGTCCAGAGCGCCTGGTTCCATGGCTCGCCCGACACGGTGTTGCCCATGTCGAGGGTGATCTGCGCCGTGAGCGTCGTCATCGGCGCGGTCAGGCTGGTCGGAATGACCGGCCGGTTTCCGATCACCATCTGGACGGCCAGCGCCTCGCCGGCCGCGCGCATCATCCCGAGGATCACCGCAGTCAGCAGACCCGCCTTCGCCGCCGGCAGGAGGATGTGGCGAATCGTCTGCCAGCGGGTCGTGCCGAGCGCCAGCGACGCCGAACGGAGGTCGGCCGGGATCGTCAGCAGCGCGTCGTAGGCAATGCTGGCGATCGTCGGCAGGATCATCAGGGCCAGGACGAGTGAGCCGGCGAACCAGCTCTTCCCGACGGTGAAGCCGAGCGCGCCGAAATTGATGCGGAGGAAGGGTACGAGCACGGTCGCTCCGAGGAACCCGTAGACCACGCTCGGAATGCCGACGAAGATCTCCATCGATGGGCGCGTGATGCTCGTCGCCCAGGGCGGCGCGACCTCGGCCATGAACACGGCCAGACCGATCGCCAGCGGCCCCGCAATCAAGGCGGCAACGACCATGACCCCCAGCGTGCCGAGGATGAACGGCAGGATGCCGAAGACCCCGTCCGTCGGCGCCCAGGTTGGCCCGAGGATGGCGGAGATCGACTGGCCGGTGTCCGTGAAGACCTGCGTCCCGTTCCAGCCGATGAACGCGAGGAGCAGCCCGACGATGATGACGACGATGGCCGCGGCTGCCAGGGTGAACCGTCGGGGCAGGTCCAGCCGACCGGACAACGTGAGGGGTTGGTGCAGGTTCACGGCGACGGGAGGGCTCGCCATCAACGGCTCCAGTTCACGGTCGATCGGGTCAGGATGGGAAGAATGCCACGACGGCCGACCCGCGTCTGCGGGCCGGCCGTCGCAACCTGATCGCTACTTGACGGGTGCGTAGAACAGGCCCGGGATCGTCGTACCCTGGACGACTGGTCCGAGCATGTAGTCGAGGAAGGCCTTGGTCAGCCCATCCGGCTGGCCCTTCGTGTACATGTGGCCGTCGGCGGCCAGCTTGTACGTGCCCGCCTTCATGTTGTCGACGGTCGCCTCGACGCCGTCGAGCTGGAGTGCGGTCACCTGGCCCTTGTTCTGCTGGTAGTACGCGAAGCCGATGACGCTGGTCGAGCCCGGCGTCCCCTTGACGGCCGCGACGACCGCCCCGTTCGAGTCCTCGGTCAAGGCTTGTCCGCTCGCCTCGCTCTGACCACCCAGGACGATCTTCTTGAACGTCGAACGTGTGCCCGACGACTCCGGGCGAAGGATCAGGACGATCGCCTTGTCCGCCCCGCCGACGTCCTTCCAGTTGGTGACCTTGCCGGTCCAGATGTCCGTTGCCTGCGCGCTGGTCAGGTTGGTCACGCCGGTAACGTCCGGGTTGACGACCATGACCCAGCCCTGCTTGGCGACGATGTGATCGACGAGGCCCGCCGCGTCGGGTGACTTGAGCTTTGACTCAGCGGTGACGTCGGAGTTGCCGATCTGCACGGCGCCCTGGCTGACCTGGGTGAGCCCCGTTCCGGAGCCGCCGCCCTGGACCTGGATCTGCGCGCCGGAGCAACCTGCCTGGTAGTCCTTGCTCGCCTTCTCGACGAGCGGCTGGAGCGCCGTCGACCCGGCGGCCGTGATGCTGCCGCTCACACAGGCGCTGCCGGCTCCGGAAGACGCTCCGGCCGAGGCGCCACCACCCGTCGTGGGGCTCGGCGTCGAGCTTGAGCTGCAGGCCGCGGCCAACAGGCCGGTCATGACGATGACGGCGCCGAGGCGCCGGGTTCGCTCGATCAACGTTTCCTCCTCTTCCGCCGAGGGGCACCGGCGGGTGTTGGGAGCCCGCTCCGACGGAGCTCGGGCACGTGACAACACCTGAACTGTCCGAGGGCCGGATGAACCACGCCTTTGTCGTTCGTTAAGGATTGATTAACGGCGTCGGCCTCGAGACTGCGTCATTCCGGCGGGTCGAGCCGATAACCGGCCCCGCGGACCGTGATCACATGGGCCGGCCGCGCCGGATCCTCCTCGATCTTGGCTCGCAACCAGCGGATGTGGACGTCGACCGTGCGGGGTCCGCCGGCGTAGGCCGCGCCCCAGATCCGATCGACCAGCTCCGCGCGACTGAACACGCGGCCGGGATGGGTCGCCAGCACGGTCAGCAGGGCGAATTCCTTCGGGCGGAGGTGGACCTCGACGCCATGACGTCGGACGCGACGTCCGACACGGTCCAGCTGGACGTCGTTCGCGATCCGGATCTGGCGATCGGGATCGGACCCGTGCTGTCCCGGATCGAGCAGGAGGTGCGCCCGCCCGGCGAGCTCGACGGGGTCGACGGACGCGGGCAGGGCGTCGTCGAATCCCAGGGCGAGTGCCTCGAGGCGTCCCGCGACGTCGGCCGGCTCGTTGACGAAGATCAGGCGAAGGGCCGGCCGCTGACGCTGCTCCGCCACGGCGGCGAGCAGCTCGACGGGCGCGGCCGGCGGAGACCACACGACGGCGAGGACGGGCCGGAGCTCATGCAGGAGCCGGACGAACGTCGAACCCAGCGCGACAGTGGCGACACCGGTCGACGCATCGCCCAGCACCGGCCGCCCGGTGTCCGCGAGGACCAGCCAGGTTGGCGGCGATCCCGTGAGCTGGACCCGTCCGTCCAGGCCCGAGGCGCTGTTGGTGTCGATGTCGATCTCTACCTCGTGGAGGCTGGTCGGGACTGCTCCGGCGAACCTCGATACGGATTCGGCCGATGTGCCGAGGAGGGCACACCGGCCGAGGAGGAGGAACCGAAGGTCGGTCCGAGCAGGCCTCCGGTCTGGGATGAGCATCGCGGTCCGACGTTTTCGTTTTGTTTGCAGCCAATCAACGCGTGGCCAACGAGCGATCGGTCACGCGGGGGCGCGTCATCGGCGAGAATGAACGGGGGATCCGATAGGGAGACGAGATGACCGACGCCTCGAACAAGACCGGCGGCCAGGCCTCCGGCGCCAAGCCTCCGGCGACCACCGCGAGCACCCGATCGACCGCGAGCGGCGGTGCGATCACCCCGGCTCTGGCGCTGGCCCGCCATGTCGAGTGGCTCGATTTCGCCCTCGCCGCGGCCCGTTCTGAGGAAACCTGGCGCGCCGCGCGCCTGAAGAAGGCAACGAAGAAGACGCTCGACAAGCGAACCTCACGCCTTGCCGAGGTACGCGACGAGATCGCCGAGCTCGCGGCGCTCATCCAGGCGATCCGCGGCCTCAAGTCGAGCGCGCCATCCCGATCGACGGCCACGGCGGCGAAGTCAGGTGCAACTCGGCGGGCCAAGCCTCCCGCCACCGCCGCGCGCAAGCGAGCGACGGCCCCCAAGCCGCAGGCGTCGACGTCGACGGCGGCCGCATCGGCCGCATCGACCGCGACGCGGGCGACGACCGCAAGGAAAACGGCATCGACGACCCCCAGGAAGACGGCGACCACGCGGAAGCGATCGACGACGGCGACTGCAGCCGGCTCGACGAGGGCAAAGCCCGCCGCAGCAACGACGAGAACAGCGGCCGCACCGACGACGAGACGACGGGCACCACGACCCGCCGGACCGCCGGCCGAAGGTCCGGCCTGATCGCTGGCTGACATCGCCGGTCGGCCCGAGCGACCCTGATTCCCGTGCCTCGGCGTCCCGGCGCGGCGATCGACCTCGGCTCGACGTCCGTTCACCTCCTGGTCGCCCGCCCGGAGAGGTCAGGCCTTGTCGTCCTCGACGACGAGTCGGCCTTTCTCGGGCTCGGTGCCGCAGTCGACGGAACGGGCGCCCTGGGTGCCGCGGGTCGTGCCACGCTCGTCACGACAGTGGCGACCTACGTCGATCGGGCCCGAGGACTCGGCGCTCCACGCCCGATCGTGATGGGCACCGAACCGCTCCGCCGCCTCACCGACGCGACCCGGATCGTCGCCGAGGTCTCGGCGGGCACCGGCGCGCCGATGGCTGTCCTCGAGCACGAGGAGGAGGCGCTCCTGACGCTCGTCGGGCTGACCGCCGGGCGCGCGGTCCGCAACGACCTGCTCGTTGTCGACATCGGCGGCGGCTCGAGCGAGCTCGTGGAGATCGGTCCTGGCCGGCTGGCACGTGCGGCGGGCGTCCAGGTCGGTGCGGGCCGGCTGACGCGCCGGATCGTGGATCGCGATCCGCCGACGCGGGAGCAGTTCGTCGAGCTGAACCGAGCGGCCGATGAGGCGTTCGACTGGACGCCGTCGCGACAGCCGGCCGAGGTGGTGTTCGTCGGCGGGACCGCGACCAATCTGCTGAAGCTGCTCCGGCGGGCGGGCAATCCCGATGGCGACGACCGCCTCGGCCGCCCGGCGCTCGATAGCGCCCGAGACATCGTGGCGGCAACACCGGCCGAGATGCTCGCGGCGACCTACGGCCTCCGCGAAGCGCGAATTCGACTGCTCGCCGCCGGCGCCGCGATCATCGAGACGGTTCTCGATCGGGTCGGCGCCGAGTTCGGGCGAGTCGTGGACACGGGCATCCGCGAGGGCGCGATCATCGCCGCGGATCGAGCCGGCGACGACTGGCGGGATCGACTCGAGGAGCTCGCCCACGGCTGGATCGGCTGAGGGCCGCCCGGCAGCATCACTCCCTGGCCCGCGGCGGATCGCGCCAGCCCGACCAATCGAGCTTAGAGGCCCGCCAGCGCCCGCCCGAGTGCCCGCCGGAAGGCAATGCCGGCCACCCCGCGCCAGGATCGCCCGACCGTCCGGTGGAGGCGGGCGACCTCCTTCTCGCGGCTGACGAGGTAGCGGGCGATCGCCGCGCTCTCGCCATCGCTGATCGACCCGGCGCGCTCGACGAGGAAGCTCCGCGCCAGGTGGGCCGCCACGTCGGCGTCCTTCATCAGGCCGAGATGATCCTGCAGGGCAGTGACCCGGGCGATGAGGCCGTCGGCCTCGGGCCCGAGCGCCTCACGCACGAACTCCATGGAGTAGCGCAGCCACTTGCCGTGGATCCGCAGCTCGTGGAGCGTGTCGACGTCGGCCCAGCGCAGGACGGGCTCGTAGGACCGGACGTGCTCGTATGCGGCCTGGATCCGCGAGGCGGCCGTGTCTCGCACGCGGTGTGGCTCGGTCGGCACGACGGGCCGGGCGGCCACGCCCTCGTGACGCACGAACTCGGCGTAGTCGTCGAGCCATTGACGATAGCCGTCCGAATCGAGCTCCCGCATCAAGAGCTGGCGAGCGTCGTCGCGATGGAGCCGCCAGGCTGCGATCAGCGGCTCGAGCGCCCGCTGCTCGGCGACCGGCAGGTCCGCCCGGTAGGCATCGGCGGCCTCGATGAGGACGTCGAGGTCGCGAACGGCTCCCAGCCGGGCAGCAACCTCGCGGAGCCGTCCGCGATGCTTCTTCGTCCGTCCAGGGCGAAACGCCTCGCCGAAGATGCGCCACGCGGCCCGTTGGCGCCGGGTCGCCACGCGCATCGAATGAAGGTCCTCGAGATCGATCCCCTCACGCGTCCCGGCCTCCTTGGCGATCATTCGCGCCAGGTGGAACCGGAGGACCTTCCGACCCGCCTCCGCGATGTGATCCTCCGCGAGCACGCCCGGTGTCTTGCCGACGACGAGATGCGGCCGGACGTCCTCCTCCGACATCGAGGCTTCGGCGGTCGCCGGCTCGGCGGCCGTTTTCGTCTTCGGCCGGCGCCTCGCCCGCTCGGGCGAACGTGGGCGAGCGGCGGCCTGTCGGGATCCCGCGGCGCGGGTCGTAGTCGGGCGCCCGCTGGGAGCCGCGGTCGTCGCCGCGGCCCGATCGGGATCGGTCTCGTCGGGGCTCGGAACGTCCGCGGCGGGAGCCTTCTCGCCGGGGGCCTTCTCGCCGGGCGCGGCGACCTGGAACGTCGACCGGACCTCGCCGGCCTCGTCGGCTTCGCTCGCCGTCGCGTCGAGCTCGGCAAGGACCGCGTTGACGATGTCGGCGATCGGCGGCTGGGCCGGCTCCGGATCCGGGCGGAGGTCGTCGTCGATCTCCGCCAGAACGGATCCTCCGCGGCGGCTGCGCTTCGGCTCGGCGGCCGCGACCGCCCGGAGGGCCGACTGGAGCTTCGACGTGTCGGCCGGCGCCAGCCCCGGATCGGCCGCCAGCTCCCGGTCGATGTCAGCGAGGCCCGCCTCGTCGCCCGCCACCAGCTCGACCTCGAGCTCGACGAACCGGCCGACGACCCGGCTCCGGCTCACGGCGTCGACCTCGTCGAGGCTGAGCTCGACCGACGTCCCGTCGCGCTGGAGGATCCGTTTGCGACGGAGCTGGCGGATCGTGACGACTTCGACGAGCGGCGCGTCGCCGCATTGCTCGAGGATCAGCGAGCGGGCATCCGACGGTGGCCAGTCGCGCGGGTGAGCGGTTCGATCGGCCGGGCCCTCGAGCTCTTCGCGGCGATGGACGTTGCCCGTCCCGACCCGCCGCACCGACGACTTGACCGCGACGGTCGTCGTCTTCGCGGTCTGGCGAAGCCGGGCGGCGAACCCGGCCCGGGCCATCGCTCCGCCGGCGGTGTCGATGTATCGATCCTCGACCTGGGTCGAGCGGACCGGCGAGCTTGGCCGGAACCCGGCGATCTCGTCAGCCGCCAGGTAGCGATCGCCGGCCGCCGCGTCGATGACGCGGTACTTGAGCTCGATCTCGACCGGTTTGCCTCTGGGCTGGGTCGCGCTCATCGAGGCCTCATGCGCGAGGATCCAGAGACCCGAGACCCGCCCGCGGGCGATGCGGGATCGTCGCGTTCGCGGCCGACGCGATCGCCCGCTCCTTGAGCTCCTCATGGGTGTCGCAGGTGCCGGGATGACCCTGGATCTCCTCAGTTCGCCGCCACGCCGCATCCGGCCCGAGCTGCCACGACCGGCGATCGTCCTGGAGCATGACGTCGATGATCTCGGCGATCCGGTTGCGCGCCTCGCCGTCCTCGACCGGGACCATCGCCTCGACGCGGCGGTCGAGGTTGCGGTCCATGAGATCGGCCGAGCCGATGTACCACTCGCCCTCGCCGCCGTTGGCGAAGCCCCAGATCCGGGAGTGCTCGAGGAACTCGCCGACGATCGAGCGGACGTTGATCCCGGTCGAGATTCCCTCCACGCCCGGCAGCACCGAGCACGCCGCGCGGGCGATCACATCCACGCGGACACCCTGCTGGGACGCACGGTAGAGGGCCTCGATCGACGGCTGGTCGACGATGGCGTTGAGCTTGACGACGATCCGCGCCTCGTGGCCGAGGGCGGCGTGCTCGATCTCGCGGTCGACGAGCTCGAGGAACCGCGACCGGAGGCTGTGCGGCGCGACGAGGAGCCGGCGGAACGTTCGCTGCCGTGACAGGCCGGTCAGAACGTTGAACAGGTCCGTCACGTCGGCGCCGAGCTCCGGCCGGCAGCTCAGGAGGCCGAGGTCGGTGTAGAGCCGCGCCGTCCGATGGTTGTAGTTGCCCGTCCCGATGTGGACGTAGCGGCGGAGACCGGAGCCCTCGCGCCGGACGACCAGGCAGACCTTCGAATGGGTCTTGAGCCCGACCAGGCCGTAGACCACGTGTGCGCCGGCCTGCTCCAGCTTGCGGGCCCAGACGATGTTGGCCTCCTCGTCGAACCGAGCCTTGATCTCGACGAGCACGACGACCTGCTTGCCCTGCTCGGCCGCCCGGATCAGATCACGGACGATCGGCGAGTCGCCCGACGTGCGATACAGCGTCATCTTGATCGTCAACACTTCGGGGTCGGCGACGGCCTGCCCGATGAACCGCTCGACGGACGTGACGAAGCTCTCGTACGGGTGATGGACCAGGACGTCGCCGATCCGGATCGCGGCGAGCACGTCCGCCGGCTCGTCCTCGTCTGGCGGGATCAGGCGGGGTGGCGTGACCGGCGTCCACGGCTGGCTCTTGAGGTCGGGTCGCTCGAGCTCGACGATGTCGTGAAGCCCGGTCAGGTCGAGCATGCCGCGAATCTCGTAGGCATCATCGGCGCCGAGTCCGAGACCGCGCAGGAGGATCTCGCGCGTGGCGGGCGGCATCGATCGCTCGACCTCGAGGCGGACTGCTTCGCCGAACCGCCGCCGCCGGAGCTCCTCCTCGATCGCCATCAGCAGGTCGTCGGCCTCGTCCTCCTCGATCGAGAAGTCGGCGTTCCTCGTCACCCGGAAGAGGTGGTGCTCGACGATGTCCATGCCACTGAACAGGAGGTCGAGGTTGGCCTCCATGATCTGGTCGAGCAGGACGAAGCGGTTCGGCTCGACCTGGTACAGCCGCGGCAGGATCTGGGGGACCTTGACCCGGGCGAACTGCTTCTCGCCCGTCTCGGGATCGCGCAGCCCGACGGCGATCGACAGGCTGAGCGTCGAGATGTACGGGAACGGATGCCCGGGATCGACCGCGAGCGGCGTGAGGACCGGGTAGATCTCGTCGATGAACCGCTGGCGGAGCGTGGCGTGGTGCTCCGGGATCGCGTTGTACCGGACGACCTCGATGTCGTTGGCGGTCAGGGATCGGCGAATGTCCACCCAGATCGCGCTGTGCTCGGCGACGAGCTCGCGGACCCGGATCGCGGCTGCCGCGATCTGCTCGGCCGCCGTCCGCCCGTCGGGCGACTTCGACGTCGAGCCGGTTGCGACCTGCTGGCGCAGGCCGGACATCCTGACCTGGAAGAACTCATCGAGGTTGGCCGCGAAGATCGTCAGGAAGCGGACGCGCTCGATGAGGGGATTGCGTTCGTCACGGGCCTCGAACAGGACCCGGGCATTGAACTCCAGCCACGACAGCTCGCGGTTGATGTACGGGCTGCGGGCGTCCGATGGCTCCGGGCGGGAGGCGCTCGTGCGCCGCGAATGGGCGGCGGTCGCGCCCGCGGACGTGCGTGCGGCGCGGCCCTTGGCCGGCCCTTTCACGGGCCCGGATGTTCCGGCGGAGGCGCTCATCGGGATGGTGTTCGGCTGCCTCCGCTCGGCCGGGCGTCGTGCAGCGCTCGGGCCGCGGAGGATAACACGGGCCTCGTCAAATTCGGGACGCGGATCGTGCTCAGCCCTCCGCGACGTAGCGCCGGTCGCCGGTCGCCCGATCGACGAAGACCCGCATCATCACCCCGGTCGTCGGATCGACGAACGTCTCGTCCGTCCGCCGGAATCGAGGGTCCAGGGGGCCCGACGGCTCGCCGCCGCCCGGCCCCACGGATTCGTATGATCGCTCCGCCTCCTCGGACCGGTAGCGGTTGCGCTCGATCGCGAGGGCGACGAGGACGACTGCACCGGCGACGACGAGCCACAGGCCGGACGCGGCGAGCGACCCGCCGATGGCGATCGCGCCGAGGCCGCTGAGGAGCAGCAGCGTCGCGACGGCGGCGACGACGAGGCGAGTCGTTGCCGGGAGCATCGGATGGCTACTCGGCCGTCTGGGCTGCGGAGGTGTCCGGCTCGATCACGACGGCGGTCCCATAGGCGACGATCTCTGTCATCGTCGTCGCCATCTCGGAGCTGTCGAAGCGCATCGACACGACCGCGTTGCCGCCCATCAGCGTCGCGTTCTTGACGAGCCGGTCGAGCGCCTGGCGCCGGGTGTCCTCGAGGAGCGACGTGTACTCCTTGATCTCGCCGCCGCCGAGGGAGCGGAGGCCGGCGATCAGATTGCCGGAGAAGCCGCGGCTGCGGACAACGAGGCCGAAGACCTGACCCTTCGTCTCGACGATGCGATGCCCGGCAATGAACGGAGTCGTAGCGACGATCATGGATCTCCCTCAGTCGTGCTGGTTGCCGGTCTCGGGCCGGGCGCCATGCCCGTCCTCGTGGAGGTGACCGGCCTGGCCGCGCCGCGCCGCGCAGGCTGGGCACGGGCAGCGGTCGCGGAGGAGGTTGTAGGTATAGAACCCGGTGGAATGGCTGTCGCCCCAGTGCGGCGAGACCGCGTAGTTGCCGACGAGATGGATGTCGGTCATGCGGGTCTGGTCGGCGGTGAGCGTCGGAGCGCTGTCGAGCCAACCCGGCATGCCGGCCTCGCCGCGGCAGTAGGCGCACGGACACAGCCAGCGGAGCGCGACGAAGTCGTAGACCGTTGCGTGGCCGTCGGCCCAGTCGATGGCAAGGGTCCCGGCGGCGCGGTCGGCGTGGATCTTCAGCGGTGTGGTCGGGGAACCGGAGGGCGCGATCGCCGGGGCCGTCGGCGCCACGGCCACGCTCGATTCGGTGGAATCCCGCTCGCTGGTCACGGGGTCATCATCGCACCTCCCGGGACCATCGTCCCGGCGCGACCCCGTGCCGGCGGGGCTATCCTCCGCCGGTGAGCCTTCTCATCGACGATCTCCACAAGACGTTCGGGCACGTCGTCGCCCTCGACGGTCTGTCGTTCCAGGTCCCGGAGGGCCAGATCTTCGGGTTCCTCGGGGCCAATGGCGCGGGCAAGACGACGACGATGCGGATTGCCATCGGCGTTCTCGCGGCAAACCGCGGCCGGGTGGTGTGGGACGGTGTCGATACGCGGGAACTGCCACGGGCGACGTGGGGCTACCTGCCGGAGGAGCGCGGCCTGTATCCCCGCATGGTCGTGATCGATCAGCTCGTCTTCTTCGCCGCGCTCCACGGCGTCCCCCGCGACATCGCCCGGCAGAACGCCCTCGCCTGGCTGCACCGCCTGCGGGTCAGCGACCTTGCCGAGCGCAAAGCCGAGGAGCTCAGCAAGGGCAACCAGCAGAAGATCCAGCTGATCTCCGCGATCCTCCACGACCCGCCGGTGCTGCTGATGGACGAGCCCTTCACGGGCCTCGACCCGGTCAACGTGGCGCTGCTGCGGGAGGCGTTCCTCGAGCTTCGCGACGAGGGCCGGACGCTGATCTTCTCGACCCACCAGATGGAGACGGTCGAGGCGATGTGCGAGTCCATCGCGATCGTCGATCGCGGCCGGGTCGTCGTCGGGGGGGCGCTCCGTGACGTCAAGCGCGCGGCGGGCCGGCGGATGGTCCACCTCTCGGTCGAGGGCGATCACCGGCTCGCCTGGCTCGCCGCCGTCCCCGGGGCCCGGATCCTGCGGCCGGGGATCGATCGGACGGAGATCGAGATCGACGCCGGGACCGAGCCCGACGAGATTCTCGCGGCGGCAATCGCGGCCGGCGCCCGAGTCAGCCACTTCGAGGTCGCCGAGCCGTCGCTCGAGCAGATCTTCATCGACCACGTCGGCCGCCCGGTCGACGAGGAGTCGCACCTGGCGCCCGATCCGTCCGCCGCGGCCGCCGACGAGAGCGCGGCATGAGCCTCCGATCAATCGTGCCTCGCCGCCACGAGCCGGCGTTCCCGAACACGACCCACGTTGCCCGGCGCGAATACAGCGAGCTGGTCCGGTCGCGGCTGTTCCACGTGTCGACGGTCACCCTCGCCGTCCTCGCGATCGTCGTGGCCCTGCTGCCGGTCGCCGTCCGCTACGTCGAGCGTGGCTCGACGACCCGGATCGGCGTCGTCGCGACGAGCCCGCAGCTCGCCCATGACACGCAGAGCATCCTCGACCAGATTCTCAACAGCCAGGGCGGGACGAAGTACACCGTCACGATCCAGTCGAACGAGGACGAGGCGATCGCCGCCGTCGACGACCATCGACTGGACGCGGTTGTCACCGCGCGCCGAGCGACCGATGGAAGCCTCGGGTTCATCGTCCACAGCGGCGAAACGATCGGCGACGGGGCGATCCAGCTGCTCAACTTCGGCGGCCTCAGCGTCGCCCTCCTGGACTTCTCCTTTCGGAATCCGGTCAACGGGTTCCATGTGCCGACCTTCGACGTGTTCCGTGGTGCCGCCGCCGCCGGTGCCGGCGCGGCGCCCTACGATCCATCGGCCTACGCCAGCCGGCTGATCGTCGGCGCGGTGTTCGGCGTGCTGATCTTCATCACGATCGTGATCTACGGGATGTGGGTCGCGGCAGGGGTGGTCGCCGAGAAGTCGAGCCGGGTCATGGAGCTGCTGGTCAGCGCCGCGTCGCCGCGCCAGCTCGTGATCGGCAAGGCGCTCGGGATCGGGCTGGCCGGGGCGACCCAGTATGTGCTGGTCCTGGTCCCCGCGATCGCGACGCTCCTCGTGGAGGATCGGATCGCGACGGCCCTGCTCGGGCCGGATGCCGGGATCGCGCCATCGCTCAAGGCCCTGTCGCCAGCGCTCCTCCTGGGCTTCGGCGTCTACTACAGCCTCGGCTTCGCGCTGTACTCGCTCATCTACGCGGCAGCCGGGTCACTCGTGAGCCGGCCCGAGGACCTCCAGATCATCGCCCTGCCGTTGAGCCTGCTCGCGATCGTCGGCTACATCCAGGCGATCCTGGCGCTGACCGGCGGCATCACCGGCTTCATCCGGTTCGCGTCCCTCGTCCCGTTCTGGAGCCCGTTCGTGATGCTGACCCGGCTGTCCGTCGGGCGGGTCGAACCGATCGAGATCGTGGTTTCGGTCGGAATGCTCCTGGCCACGATCGTGGTCACGGCCGTGGTGGCGATCCGGATCTACGCGGCCGGCGTCCTGCTGTATGGCCAGCGGCCCGGGCTGCGGGCGTACGTCGCGGCGGCGCGGCACGGCTGAGGTGTGGCAGGGCCGAGGCGCGCCGCTCCCCGTTTCTGTCAAATGAATGTCAGGCGGTCGCCAGGCAGCGGGTCCGCGATCGCCGTCCTCGTCGTAAGCGTGAACCGGGCCGGATTTCTTGACAGGCGGACGCCACGCGGTCGGTTGGCAGCAAGTTGCCGCCTAACGACCGCGTGAGATTCGATTGTCAAGTTCCGAGGGCGCACGCGCCCGCGCGCGGCGCCGCACTCGATTCTCCTGGGGCTTGCACGAGCGACGAATCGGACCATAGCGGCGCCAGAGATTCACGCCCGGTGAGGAGGATCGTCCGATTTCGGCCGGGACATGACCAATCTCGGGCCCGTGCACCGCCTCCCGATGTCGATCTCGTCGCTCGTGCACCTGGGGCGTGAATCGGCGATGGAGCTCGTGCCTTCCTACTCGTCGAACAGGAGCGGCAGGCGGCTGATCAGGGCCAGGAGGGGCGCGGCCGCGGTCGGGGCGCGATCCTCGAGGGCCAGCGTCGCCTGGGCAGCTCCAGTGGCGCCGGCCGCCGCCGGAACCACCGGCACGAACCGCCACAGGCGCGACGTGACGCCCGACAGGTAGGGACTCGTGCGCTGGCGGGCCATGATCCCGCCGATGCCCTGCGCCGCGGCCGCGGCATGGAGCGCCCGGCCCTCCCCGGCGATCGCGGGCACGGCCACGACCTCGTCCCCCGGATGGAGCACCTTCTTCAACAGCTCGCGGCGGCGATGCAGGGGCGTGTTGAGGAGCGACCGACCATCGAGATGGAGCAGATCGAACGCGAGGAATGCCACCGCCCGCCCCGTCCTGCCGGCGATCCGGCGCTCGAGCTCCGCATTGTCTGCGCGCCCGGCGTCGTCGACCGCGACGAGCTCGCCGTCGAGGACCGCCGAGCGGGCGTCGAGGCGGACTGCCATGCCGCCGAGCTCGGGCAGCCTCGCGCCGACCTCGCGGCCCGTGCCGTCGACGATCCGGACGTCGCCATCCCCGGCCGCCTCGGCCGGACCGACGAACACCAGGGCCCGCAACCCGCCCCAGGTGGGCTCGAACAGGTGCACCGCCGAATCGAAGGGGTCGGGCGCCGGCCGGGGGAGCATCGGCCGCAGGCCATCGGGCAGGTTCGGGAGCGTCGCGATCTCGGGCTCGAGCCGGAGCGACAGCTGATCGCGCATCGTCGGCCGATGGTAGCGCTAGACTCGTCGCTGTCGTCGACGAGCGGTCGCGACCACGCGACCGGATGCGGCACCGAAACCATGCCGCGCCGCGACGGCGCCCGTCCCGACCACCGATCCAGACCCTCGGATGTGCCCGGAGGCTGCCGCTCGTGATCCGCCCGTGACCCGCTCGTTCCGCCCCGACGACCTGTACCGATTCCGGATCGCCACGGACCCCCGTCTGTCACCGGACGGCTCCCTCGCGGTCGTCACCGTTCAGACGGTCGCCGCCGCGAAGGACGGCTACCGTCACGCGCTCTGGGCCGTCGCGACCGACGGTAACAGCCCCGCCCGCCAGCTGACGATCGGCGCCCGCCACGATCGCCATGCCCGGTTCGCCCCGGATGGACGGGCGCTGGCGTTTCTGTCCGATCGGCGCCTCCAGGTCGAGGATGAGCCCGCGGCCGGCGACGTCAAGCTCCGCGAGGATGGCCAGCAGGTCCACCTCCTGCCCCTCGACGGTGGCGAAGCACGCCGATTGACCGATCTGCCGCGCGGGATCAACGCCTTCTGGTGGGCACCCGACGGCCAGCACCTGCTCGCCGCGTCGTCGTCCCACGGTGCGACGCGAGACGAGGATCGCCGGCGGCGCGGCAAGACGGGACCGCCGAAGCCGGGCGCAACGCCCGAGTCCGACTACCACTTCGTGGATCGGCTCGGCTACCTGGCCAACGGGACCGGGTACGTCTACCACACGATCGACCAGCTCTGGATCGTGGACGTGGCAACGGGCGATGCTCGGCGCCTGACCGACGAGCCCGCCGGGATCCGCGACGCCGCCTGGTCGCCCGACGGTCAGCGGGTCGTCTACACGACGAACCTCCGCCGCGACCATGACATCCAGGAACGGGGGCACCTGGTTGCCGTCGCCGCCGACGGCAGCGGGCGTGTCCGGCTGACCGGCGACGCGGCGATCTTCTCGGCTCCCGTGTGGATGCCGGACGGGAGCGCGATCGCTGCGATCGGCGGTTATCTGCCGGGCAACTTCTACCGCTCCGACCTGTGGCTCATCGACGCCGACGGCTCCGACGCGCCGCTCTCGAGCGGGGGCCGGAACCTGACCGGCGACCACGACATCATGCTTGGGACCTCGATCAACAGCGACATCGTGCCCGGCGAGACGGCCGCCGCGATCGCGTCGGGCGACGGCCGCTGGCTCACGTTCCGCGCACCGATCGAGGGCAGCATGGAGCTCTGGCGGGTCGCGAGCGGCGACGGCAGCCTCGAGCGCCTGACGACGGGCCACCACTCGATCTCCGCCTTCGACCAGGTCGACCTCGGGCGCGGTCGGACGCGGACGGCCTGGCTGCGCTCATCCCCGACCGAGCTCAACGACCTATGGGTTCGCGACGGCGCGTCCGGCGCCCCGCGACGGCTGACCGACCTCAATCACGATGCGCTCGCCGAGATCGAGCTGCGGGCTCCGGCCGAGCGCTGGGCGAGCGTCGACGGCCGCCGGATCCAGGGCTGGTTCCTGGCCGCCGCGCCGCCCGACGGATCCCCGACCGACCGGTCTTCGGCCGGCTCGACCGTACCGGTGCCCCTCGTCACCGAGATCCACGGCGGGCCGCACACGCTGTACGGCTGGACACCGGTCCTCGAATTCCAGCTCCTGGCCGCGACCGGGATGGGCGTCTTCTTCTGCAACCCGCGCGGCTCGGAAGGCTACGGCCGCGACTTCAACGAGGCGAACATCCGCGACTGGGGTCCCGGTCCGATGCGCGACGTCCTCACCGGGGTCGACGCGCTCGTCGCGGACGGGCTTGCCGATTCCGCTCGGCTCGGCGTGACCGGCGGTTCATATGGCGGCTACCTGACGAACTGGATCCTCGGCCACGACGACCGGTTCGCGGCGGCGATGACCTGCCGCTCCGTGAGCGACATGACGGTTCTCATGCTCACCGGCGATATCGCCAGCGGCTTCTGGTCGAGCTACGAGTTCCGGACGACGCCGTGGGACGACCCGGCCTACTACCGCGAGATCTCGCCGATCACCTATGCCGACCGGATCCGGACGCCGCTCCTGATCCAGCACAGCGAGAAGGACATCCGGACGACCGTCGGTCAGGCCGAGGCCCTGTTCACCGTCCTGCGCTCGAAGAAGCGCCCGGTCCGGCTGCTCCGCGTCCCCGAGGAAACCCACGAGCTCACGCGCTCCGGAACGCCATTTCGCCGGGTCGAGAACCTGGCCGTCGTCCGCGACTGGTTCCGCCACTACCTCGTCGACGGCAAGCGTGGCCTGCCGCCGGTTCCGAAGATCCACGGCGGGCGGTAGGGCGCGACGAGCGGTCGCTGGACGCCGTTGTCGACAGACGTCCGTGAATCCCAATCCGGATCAAGAAGTCGGTGATTAGACGACACTAGCCCAGCGAGCGGCGGCTGCCGTTTGTACGAGTCTAAGGAGACCAACGTGCCCGATACCGATCCGATCGGCTGGCGAGGGGTTATCTACGGCACAGCGGTCACGGCCGCGGACGGGACTCAGGTGGGCACGGTTCGCGAAGTGCTGGGTTCTGATGCCGAGGACATCTTCCACGGACTCCGAGTCAGGCTCGCCGACAGTCGCCGGGACGTCATGGTGCCGGCCGACGACGTGACGGCCATGTCCCACACGTCGGTCGACACCGACCTCTCGCGTGCGGCGATCGAGGCGCTCGAAACGTACGACGAGGTCTCGACCTACCATCTCGCATCCGTCGGGTGGCTCCGAAAGCATCTGGGCTGGACCAAGGACTCCACCAGCGACGAGGAGCCAGGCTGAGGCCGTCTCGGCACGTACAGCTCGCCGTCGTCGCCCTCGCCCATTCCGCTGACGAACTCGTCGAGCATCGGCTTGCCGTCGACCGCCAGCCTGTTCCAGGGCCCAAGGAGCACCGTCGGCCGCGACCGGTTCCGCGACCAGCAGCGAGCCGAGAGGGATCGCGACTCGCCTGTCCAATCCGCCCGGACCTGGCCCGGAGCCGGTGTATTCTCACCGTCCCATGGCCACTGCTCACCGCCCCGACACGCTCGCCCGCGACCGCGCCCACGAGCTCGTCCGCTCGTGGGATGGCCGGCCCGGTGCCCTCGGCAGCTTGCTCGGGCGGGTCAGCTCGGTCGACCAGGTCGGCGTCGAGGAGCGCGTCGACAGCCTGAAGAAGCGCTCGATCAAGCGGCAGTCGAAGCTCTGGGCGCTCGACCTCGCGATCCGGATGATCGACCTGACCACGCTCGAGGGGAAGGACACCCGCGGCAAGGTCCGGGCGCTGTGCGCGAAGGGGATGCACCCCCAGCCCGGTGACCCGACGATCCCTTCGGTCGCCGCGATCTGCGTCTATCCGGCACTCGTCGCCGACGCGAAGGAGGCCCTCGAGGGCTCGACCGTCAAGGTTGCATCGGTCGCGACCGGCTTCCCGTCGGGCCAGACGTTCCGCGACATCAAGCTCGCCGAGACGCGGGCGGCCGCCGAGGCCGGCGCCGACGAGATCGACATGGTCATCGATCGCGGCGCGTTCCTCAGCGGCGACTACCTGACTGTGTTCGAGGAGATCATCGACGTCAAGGACGCCTGCGGCGACGCCCATCTCAAGGTGATCCTCGAGACCGGCGAGCTCGAGACGTACGACAACGTCCGGCGGGCCTCCGTGCTCGCGATGGCCGCCGGCGCCGACTTCATCAAGACCTCGACCGGCAAGGTCGCGCCGGCGGCGACGCTCCCGGTGACCCTCGTGATGCTCGAGGCGATCCGCGACTTCGAGCGCCAGACGGGCTGCCAGGTCGGGATGAAGCCAGCCGGCGGGATCCGCGTCGCCAAGGAGGCGATCCAGTACCTCGTCGTCCTGTACGAGACGCTCGGGCCGCGCTGGATGAGCCCCGATTGGTTCCGCTTCGGCGCGTCGTCGCTGTTGAACGACATCCTCATGCAGATCGAAAAGGAGCGCACCGGCCGCTACCAGGGCCCGGATCACTTCACGATCGACTGATGGGCGATCCCCGTGGTGCGTCGCCGAACCACGAGGCTGGAACTGGACGCGCGTAGCCGGCGTCGTCGGGCTATGGGCACGACTCGCCGCTTTGGTCTGGCGTCGCTGGGAACCGTTCTCGGGATCGTGGTGGCGTGCAGCGGCGCGGCGCCATCCGGCAGCACGACGGGCGGAGCGTCGATCCCGCCCGGGGCGAGCGCGATCCCCGGGGCTAGCACGATCCCGAGCCCGAGCGGCGACGTCCACCTGTCGACCGCCGCATTGAAATACCGGCTCATCGACGCGCTCGGGCGTCCGTGGTTCTGCGATCCGGACGAGTACCCGGTCGCGCGGGCCAACGAACAGGACGTCGCGATCCAGCGCTTCGCCGAGATCGAGGCGGACGGCCCGACGTTCGACGCGGTCGTCGGCCGGCTCGCGCTGAGCGCCGCTGCCGGCGGCTGGAGCCCCGAGCAGAAGCTCGCGATCTACCACGAATGGAAGACGCTGAACGCGATCGCCCTCGATCCCACCGGCGACTCTGGCAGCCGCTTCGACTACGTCCAGGTGCCGGTCGGGGGCGCGGCCCAGGGGACGCGGACCGCCGGGACGATCTCCGCGACCGGGGTTGTGACGGTCGACCAGCAGGCCCGCTCGGGCCACCCGGTCTGCCCGATCTGCCTCGCCCGCGGCACCCGGATCGATACCCCGGACGGCCCGCGGGCGGTGGAGGAGCTCCGCGTCGGGGACCTCGTCTGGACGCTCGACGCAGCCGGCGGCCGCGCCGTGGCGCCACTTCTCGCGATCGGCAGCGTCCCCGCGCCGGCCGACCACGAGGTCGTCCATCTCGTCCTCGCCGACGGGCGCGAGCTGTGGGCGTCACCGGGACATCCGCTGTCGGATGGGCGCCGACTCGGGGATCTCGGCCGTGGCGACATCGTCGACGGGAGCGAGGTCGCGGCGAGCCAGCGGGTCACCTACACCGGTGGATCGACCTTCGACATCCTGCCGGCCGGCGCAAGCGGCGCGTACTGGGCCGACGGGATCGCCCTCCGCAGTACGCTCCGGCCCTGACCGCGGGCACCCAAGTCGTGCGCGTGCGTGTCTGCGGACACGCCCCCGCTTCCCAGGGCGTCGTGCCGCCTGCAAGCGGCACAACTTCTTTCCATGGTTCCGTCGGACGCGTAGAGTCCTGTGAGCGGGAGAGGCCGGACCTCCGATCGCAATGCGTCGTGGGAGCGTGGGATATGGTCGGGCTTCGAGTTGCCGGCACACTCTGGATCCTCGCTGGGGTAGTGTGCCTGGGACTCCTGATCGTCGTTTTCGTGGGCGAGAACCTGGAGAATCCGGGAATCCTGGTGCAGAACCTGGCTCTGCCCGCTCTGGTGGCAGGCGGCGCGATCGTGAGTCTGCTGATCGGCATTCGGCTGATTACCCGGCCGGGGCCAGAGATCGTCCGCTGGTCCACCATCGCGGGCGTCGCGTGGCTGATCGTCTTCGGATCCCTTGTGCTCACACGACTCGACAAACCTGGACCGCTCACTTCGAGCGCCTTGATCACCGGTTTCGGGGTCGCGGGCGCGCTCGTCGCCTACTGGTGGTCTCGGCGGGCTCGGCGGTCCGACTGAGTAACTGAGAGCTACAGGGTCGCCAGGTATCGCATCAGCGGGGTGCCGATGGCGAACGCGTCGGCGAGGACATCGGGCAGGCGCGGGCTCAACGCCTCGTTGTCGGAGAGCCGCCGGCCGAAGGTGACGTTCTTCTTTCGGAGAAGGTCTGCCGCCGGGTGGTCGGCCGGGTAGCCCGCCGGCACCCGCTTCAACGACTCGCCGTCGTCGCTGATCGCGCCGAACGTGTCGGCGAACGCCGGCTCCTCGACGATCGCCCGGAACTCGTCAGTACGATTGGCGACCCGCTCTCGGAATGCCGCCAGCCACGACGGCTCCGGGTGCCAGACGCCGCCGCCGACGAAGATCTCCCCAGGCTGGAGGTGGAAGTAGCCGCCGCTGGAGTGGACGTTCTCCGTATGCGACCGGCCCTCCGCGGCCTCGCCCTCGTCGCCGGCCCATGCGAAGCTCGCCCCGATATTCGTCTTGTACGGCGACTTGTCCTTCGCGAAGCGCACGTCGCGGTAGATCCGGAACGGCGACTTCGCTGGGTCCGCCCGAAGCGGGACGTCGCGTGCGCGGAATTGCTCATCCAGCGCGACGCACAACGATTCAAGCGGCTCCTTCAACAGGCGCTCGTACTCGGCCTTGCGTGGCTGGAACCAGTCTCGTGAGTTGTTGTCGGCCAAGTCGACCAGGAACTGGATTGCCTCCGAACGGAACCCGGTGAACGGAGCAGCGGCGACGGCCATGGCGATCGATCTCCTGATGTGATTCGCTCAGATCGTACGCCGGTCCGCTCATCCGTCGATTGCGCCGATCACCAGCCCGGCGTTGAGGCCGCCGAACCCGAACGACGTGGACAGGATCCGACGGTACCGCCCATCTCGGCCTTCGCGCAGGAGACCCGGCAGGAGCATGCCGATCTCGGGATCGACCACCTCCAGGTTGGCCGACCCCGGCACCCAGCCGTCGCGGATCGCGAGGGCACAGATCGCGGCCTCGATCGCGCCGGACGCGCCGAGCGGATGGCCATACAGCGCCTTCGTCCCGCTGACCGGCACGGTTGCGGCCCGTTCGCCGAGGGCGAGCACGAGCGCCCGGGCCTCGGCGATGTCGCCGAGCGGCGTCGAGCTCGCATGGGCGCTCACCCAGTCGATCTCGTCGGGGGCGACGTCCGCATCGGCGAGCGCCTCGCTCGCCGCCCGACCTGCCTCGCGACCGTCAGCCCGCGGTTGGACCATGTGGTGGGCGTCCGACGTGGCCGCGTACCCGAAGACCTCCGCGTACGGCTCCGCGCCACGCGCCCGGGCCGCGTCCTCGGCCTCGAGGACCAGGAGCGTCGCGGCCTCGCCCATGACGAAGCCGTCACGACCGGCATCGAACGGCCGGCACGCGTGCACCGGATCATCGTTCCGTCCGGCCGACAAGGCGCGGATGATGTCGAACGCCCCGACCGCGAGCGGGCTGAGCGGGACCTCATCCCCGCCGGCGATCGCCGCATCGATGTCGCCCGCGCGGATCGCCCCGAGGGCCTCGCCGATCGCGACCGCGCCCGACGCGCACGAGTTGGCCGTCGACAGGATCGGCCCGCGGACGTCGAGGGCGATCCCGAGATTGGCCGGGGCCGCTCCGCCGAACACGGCGAGGGCGAGGTTCGGGGCGACCGCCTTGATCCCCCGCTCGAGATAGCGCTCGTGCTGCTCCTCGGCATAGGCGATCCCGCCGAGGGCGCTGCCGAGATAGATCCCGATCCGATCCGGCGAGGCGGCGCCGCCTTCGCCCGGCCGGAGCCCGGCGTCGTCGAGGGCGAGCCGCCCGGCGACGAGGCCGAACTGGCTGAACCGGTCGAGCTGGCGGGCGGTCCTGGGGGGCATCCAGGCGAGGGGGTCGAATTCGTCGACCTGGGCCGCGACCTGGCTGCGGAACGGCGAAGGATCGAACCGATCGATCCGCTTGATCGGCGAGACGCCTGCCCGCAGGCCCGCCCGGAGCGCGTCGTTGCCCGTCCCGATCGCCGTGATCGGGCCGATGCCGGTGATCCAGACGCGGCGATGGGTTCCGCTCACGGGGAGGGATACGTGGTCGGGGCGGGGACGGACTCGTCGACATCGCGGCTGTCGGCCATGGTCTCGGCGATCGCGCGGAACGTCGCCAGGGTCCGGCTGGCGATCGGCCGCGTGAAAAGCCGGTCGATCAGCCGAGACCAACCGGGCATCCGCGGCCGGAACTCGTGCTCGATCTCGACGCGACAGCGCCCCGCGCCGGCATCGTCGATCCGCCAGGTCACGTCCATCCCGCCCGTTGCGCCGCCGCGATGGACGAACCGCAGCCGGCGTCCGGCGGGCTCGGACCACGTCAATGACCGCCACACCACGGGCACGCCCAACCCGAGGACCGGCAGGATCGGGCGACGGGCCACGAACCGGACGAGCAGGCGGCCGGCGGCGTCTGCTGGTGCAATGCGCCGCGCGGCGACGTAGTGGGGAAGGAGGGCCGGCCAGCGCTCGACATCCCGGACGAGGCGGAAGACGAGGTCCGCCGGTGCAGCGATGTCGATCCCGAGCGTGCTCCTCACCCCGCCGGCTCGAGCGGGGCGACCGCGGCACGATCGGGCTCAGAACGAGCCGACCCCCGGTATTCCGGCTCGGGGATCACCGCGTCCGGCAGGACGAGCCGGATCGCGTGCCGAGCGACACCGACGATCCGGAGCGCCTCCAGCTCCTCGGCCCGGAACCAGGCGCAGGTGTCGGTCGAGCCGTCGACCTCGTCGCGGAGGGCGCCGCCGATCGGCTTCAGTCGATACAGGACGCCGATGAAATGGAGATCAGCGCCGGCGGCGGCCCGCGACCGCACGTAGACCTTGGAGAAGATGCCCAGCACGTCGTCGATCCGACCCGTCAGCCCGGCCTCCTCTTCCAGCTCGCGGACGACCGTCTCGTCGGGATGCTCGCCGAACTCGACGCCACCGCCCGGGAGCGTCCACGCGCCCGCCTCGACCTCGTCCGCCGACAGCCGGCAGAGGAGGATTCGGTCCTCGGCGTCGAGGACGACCGCGTACGACCCGAGACGCGTCCGCGGCGAGGGCGGGCTCGCCGTACCGTCGGGGCTCGTCGGCGCGACGCCGGTCGCCTCGTCCGCTCGGTCCGTCACGGTCGCAGGAGCCCGACGAGGAAGCGTGGATCGAGGGCCGCGGAGGCTGGAATGAGGTCGCCGATCACGAGGCCCATCGTCTCACGGACCGCCGGGCGGACGGCAAGACGGCGGGCGGCGTAGTCGAATGCCGCCGGGACCTCGAGAAAGGCCTGGACGAGCACGCTGACGGCGTCCTTTGCGCGCGTGCGGCGGATCAGCCGTCGATCGTAGGCGGCGAGGGCGCCAGGCGCTCCGCTCAGGAACCGGTCGACGGCCTCGACCGCCAGCTCGGCCGATCGCAATGCCCGATGGAGGCCTTCCCCGGTGAACGGGTCGAGAAAGCCTGCGGCGTCGCCGACCAGCAGCCAGTCCGCTCCCGACCGCCGCGCGACGCGGGCGCCGACCGGAGCCGCGCCCTCGATCGCGTCGCAGATCCGTGGCTCCGCCCACGGGACGGGATCGTCGCCGGCCGCGGGGACCGCCGTCATCACCGCCTTGGCGACCACCGCCGCTCCGTCCGCCCGGAGGCGCGCCCGCCAGGATCGGCTGGCCAGGACGATCCCGACGTTGACCCGCCCGCCGGGTACGGGCGCCAGGCCCACATACCCGCCATCGAACACGATCATTCGAGCGTCGCGGACCGCGCTCGGATCGGGGTCGGCGACGTGGAACGTCAGAGCTGGCCGGTCGCCGAGCGGCGGTCGCCTGACGACGCCGCTGTCGCGGGCGACGACGGATCGGAGTCCGTCGGCTCCGACGACGACGCGCGCCTGGATCTCGCCGCCGCCCGCCAGCGTCGCGATCCCGCCCGCGGCCCGGCGGACGCTCACGCCCGTCCGAACGTCGGCGCCGGCGCCTCGCGCGAGATCGAGCAGATGCGGGTCGAGGCGCGACCGGTCGAGCCCCACGGCGGCCGCCCGGGTCGAGCCGTCATCACCATACGTCAGCCGGAATCGGGTTCCGGTCGGGGTCTCGACACGCATCGCCGGGATCGGACGGGCGAGTGATCCGAGGTCGGCGGCACCGACCCCGAGGCGGGTCAGAGCCACGACGGTCGCCGGCGACGTGAAGACGCCACATGCTCGCCAGCGCCACTCCGGCGACCGCTCGACGAGGACGACGTCGCGGCCGCGCCTGGCCAGCCCGATGGCGGCTGCGGCGCCGGCCGGCCCGCCCCCGATGACGAGGACCTCGTGGCGCTCCATCGCCGGAGGGTAATCGGTCAGCGCGCGGCAAACGCCACGCGATGGCCGGCGAACCCGACGAACGATGCCAGCGGTTCGAGTTCGGCGGCGCTCAGCAGGCCGATCATTTCTTGCCGGGTGTACGCGCGTCGGACCGACAGCGGTCCGTCGTTCCGGGTGTAGCGGCTCATGGCCAGCGCGTGGATCAGGAGCCATCCGCCGATCCAGTACGGCCGACCCCGGACGAGGTCGTTGACGACGATGCCGCGGCGGGCGACTCGGCGGAGCTCGCGCAGGAACGCGACCGCCTCGGCGGGCGCGAGGTGGTGGAGAACGAGCGAGGCGTGGGCGATGTCGAATGCCCCGTCGGGGTAGGGGAGGGCGCGCCCGTCGGCGATCGCCAGCTCGAGATCCGCGGACCGTTCCAAGGCAGGCTGGGCGCGGCGTGCCGCGGCGAGGATCTCGGGCCGGCTGTCGGTCGCGGTGATCGCGAGTGGGCGTCCCTCGTCGCGGGCCCGGGCGAGGAGGGCGAGCGGGATGTCGGCCGCACCCGTGCCGACGTCCAGGATCGTGGCCGGCTGATCGACGGCGGCAACCGCCTGTGGCGCGCGGAGCGCATCGATCGCCCGCTCCGACAGCCTTGCCCCGCCGGTCAGGCGATTGATCCGAGCGAGGTCGCGCAGATTCGCTTCGAGGGCGGCCGGGTCGTCGAGCGGTCCATCGAGCAGCTCGGCCACGCCGGTCAGGCGGTCCATCCGGCCCAGACTAGCTGGTCGCCGGGATCTCCCCGGAGCCGCGCTCGATCAGGCGCGTCGGCATGACATGGGTGCGCGATGGCGCCCGGTCCCCGTCGAGCCGGCTGAACAGGATCTCCGCGGCCAAGCGACCAATTGCGAGCGGATCCTGGGCGACGACCGTCACCCCCGGATCCAGAAGGTCCGCGAGGGGGAAATCGTCGAAGCCGACCAGGGCCACATCGGCCCGCCGATCGAGTTGGCGGAGGGCGCGGAACGCTCCGATCGCCAGCACGTTCTGGGCCGCGAACACGGCGGTCGGCGGATCCGTGTTTCCGAGAAGCTCGATGACGGCGTCGGCGGCCGCATCGGCGCCGTGGACGCCGAGCCGCGTCAGACCCGTGTCGCCGAGGGATGCCTGACGCATCGCGTCGATGTAGCCGGCGTGGCGCTCGGTCGCGGTCCAGATCGAGGGAAGATCTCCGACGAAGGCGATCCGCCGATGGCCGCGGGCGACGAGATGGGCGACCCCGCTCGCGGCGCCGTCGCGGTTGGCCGCAACCACGGCATCGGCATCGAGGTTCCGCGGCGGTCGATCGACGAAGACCATCGGCAGCCCCGAGCGCCGCTCCGAGACGAGGTAGCTGTGGTCGGTCGCCGCAGGCACGACGATGAGCCCATCGACCCGACGTGAGATGAATTCCTCGACAAGGGCGCGCTCGCGAACAGGGTCTTCGTCCACGCTGCCGGCGACGACGGTCACGCCCCGGGGCCTGGCCGTGTCCTCGACCGCCCGGATGATGGCGGCAGAGTACGGGTTCGCCAGGTCCTCGACAACGAGGCCTACCGTGGCCGTCTTGCCGTCGGCGCGGCGAAGGTTGCTGGCCGTCAGGTTTGGGCGGAAGTCGAGCTGGACGATGGCCCGCTGGACGCGGGCGCGGACGTCGGCCGAGACCGCTGGCTCGTCGTTGATCACGCGCGACACCGTCTTGAGGCTGACGCCGGCGAGCGCAGCCACGTCGCGCATCGTCGGGCGTGGCCTGGCCGGGCCGCCGGGGGCCTTCGATGACAAGGTTGTCAGCCGCGACATGACGAGAGCGTAGGCGAACCAGCCTTGATCCGCAAGAGTCTTCTCATCGGGAACGATTGACAATCGAGTGCGAACGATCTATAAGATGCTGACAACGTTGTCACCAACTGCCACGAAGGTCCAATCGGGTATGCCGAAGGCGACCCGCGGACAACACGGAGGAGCACTCAGTGACCCAGTCGACCATCGGCACGCGACTCGGCGGCGTCACCGCGGTCGCAATCACCGCCATCGTGCTTGCAGCATGCTCGAGCGGTTCCACCACCGCACCGTCCACCGTCGGCGCGTCCAGCGCGGCCGGCTCGGCGGGCGCATCCAGTGCGGCCGGCGCATCGAGCGGCGCCGGTCCCATCGGCGTCACCCTGATCACGAAGACGTCGACCAATCCATTCTTCGTGGCCATGGCAAAGGGCGCCAAGGAGTCGGCCGACAAGCTCGGAATCACCCTCACGACGGCCGCCGGCAAGCAGGACGGCGACACCGCCACCCAGATCACCGCGATCGAGAACGCGGTTTCGAAGGGCGACAAGGGAATCCTCATCACCCCGAGCGGGCCGGACGTCAATTCGGCCATCAAGAACGCCCGAGCCGCCGGTCTCTTCGTGATCGCCCTCGACACCCCGCCGGACCCCGCGGACACCGTCGACATCACCTTCGCCACCGACAACCTCGAGGCGGGCAAGCTGATCGGCCAGTGGACGGCAGGCCAGCTCGCCGGCAAGGCGGCCACGATCGCGCTGCTCGACCTGTTCAGCGACAAGGTCGTCTCGGTCGACTACAACCGCGACCAGGGCTTCCTGCAGGGCATGGGCATCGACGTCAAGAACCCCCAGAAGAACGGCGACGAGGCACCCACCGGCCGGTACTCCGGCGGCACCTACACGATCGTCTGCAATCTGCCGACCCAGGGCGCCGAGGACGGCGGCCAGACGGCGATGGAGAACTGCCTGTCGAAGAACCCCGACATCAACGTCGTCTACACGATCAACGAGCCGGCCGCGAATGATGCGAACAAGGCGCTCACGGCCGCTGGCAAGACGGGCGTCCTGATCGTCTCGGTCGACGGCGGCTGCGCCGGTGTCGGGCTCGTGAAGAGCGGCGTGATCGGCGCCACCTCGCAGCAATATCCCCTGAAGATGGCGTCGCTCGGCGTCCAGGCCATCTACGACTTGGCAACGACCGGCAAGAAGCCCGCCGTCTCCGACGGTCTGACCTTCTTCAACACCGGCGTCGCGCTCGTGACCGACAAGGCGGTGACCGGCGTGACCAGCATCTCGTCGGACGACGCCGCGAAGATCTGCTGGGGCTGACCCGAGCTTCTCCTCCTCCTCGGGTGTGGGGCGGCCGCCGCCAGGCGGCCGCCCCATTCCTTGCCCGGCCGAGGCCGATCGGGCCGCCGGGCCCGTGTCTAGACTGATCCGACCGTCGCGGCTCAACCAAGCACACGAGGCACCAGGGATGACCGACGATTCGGCGACCATCATCGATCCGGCTGAGCGTCTCTTTCGAGAGGTCTCGCCGATCCAGCGGGTTCACCACCTCCTCCACCGCTACCCGGCGATCAGCCCGGCGGTCGTGCTCGTGCTCGCCGGCCTCGTCCTCGGCGCGGTCAACACCCGCTTCTTCCTGCCGGCCAACCTGTCCCTCGTGATCCAGCAGGTCGCCGTCGTCGGAGGTCTTGCCGTCGGGCAGACCTTGATCATCCTGACGGCCGGAATCGACCTGTCCGTGGGCGCGATCATGATTTTCTCAGCGATCGTGATGGCCGCGAGCGCCACCACTTACGGCCTGCCGGGCCCGCTGGCGCTGCTCGTCGGGCTCCTCGTCGGAACGATCGCCGGCGGGATCAACGGCGTGCTCGTCACTCGTCTCCGCCTGCCGCCGTTCATCGTGACCCTCGGGACGCTCAACATTTTCACCGCCCTGACCCTGCTGTACTCGGGCGGTCAGTCGATCCAGAAGGGCATCCCGGACGTCCTGCTGTGGACCGGGACCGCCGTCGCCGTTGGCCCGTTCAAGCTCACGACCGGCGTGATTCTCATGGTTCTGATGTACGTCGTGGCGACATGGGTTCTGCGCAACACCGCCTGGGGGAAGCACCTCTACGCCGTCGGCGACGATCCCGAGGCGGCCCGTCTGGCCGGTATCGCGGTCAACAGGATCCTGCTGTCCGCCTATCTCGTGGCCGGTTTCATCTTCGCCCTGACCGCCTGGATCCTGATCGGGCGGATCGGCGCCGCAAGCCCCAACGCCGCGGCCGACGCGAACCTCGACAGCATCACGGCCGTCGTCATCGGCGGGACGAGCCTGTTCGGCGGGCGAGGGCTGATCTTCGGCAGCCTTCTCGGCGCGTTGATCGTCGGCGTCTTCCGCAACGGCCTGGCCCTTGCTGGCGTCGACGTCCTGTACCAGACCCTCGTCGTCGGGGTGCTCGTCATCGTCGCGGTGGCCATCGACCAGTGGATCAGGAGGGTGCGGGCATGACGGCCGGTCCGGAGCGCCGTCCAATCATCGAGGCCCGCGGCTTGATCAAGACGTTCGGTCGCGTCGTTGGCCTCGACGGCGCCGACTTCGAACTCTATCCAGGAGAGGTCCTGGCCGTCATCGGCGACAACGGAGCCGGCAAGTCGACGCTGGTCAAATGCCTGTCGGGGGCGATGACCGCGGACGCCGGCGAGATCATGGTCGACGGTCAGCCGGTCGCCTTCCGCCGTCCACAGGACGCCAGGGCCGCCGGGATCGAGACCGTCTACCAGTCCCTTGCGGTCGTGCCCGCATTGGATATCGCCAGCAACATGTTCCTGGGCCGGGAGATCCGCCGATCGGGGGTTCTCGGCAGCGTGTTCCGGATGCTCGACCACGGCCAAATGCGGAGGAAGGCGAAGAAGCAGCTGCAGGACCTCGGGATCGGGACTCTGCAGTCGATCACCCAGGCGGTCGAGACGCTCTCGGGTGGTCAGCGTCAGGCGGTCGCCGTCGCCCGAGCGGCGGCGTTCGGCAGCAAGGTCATCATCCTCGACGAGCCGACCGCCGCGCTGGGCGTCCGCGAGACCGGCCAGGTTCTCAAGCTGATCCGCGATCTTCGCGATCGCGGGCTCCCGGTGATCCTGATCAGCCACAACATGCCGAACGTCTTCGAGGTCGCGGATCGGATCCACATTCAACGCCTCGGCAAACGGGTGGCCGTCGTCTCGCCCGCCACTCATACGCCGTCCGAGGCGGTGGCGATCATGACCGGTGCCCTCGACGTGGAGCCCGTCGGCGCCGTCCATTGATCGTTGTCGCCGGCGAGAGTCTCGTCGACCTCCTCGTTCGTCGCGACGGTGGGGTTACTGCCACGCCCGGCGGGGGCCCCTTCAACGTGGCCCGGGCCCTGGGCCGACTCGGACAGCCCGTCACGTTCCTCGGCCGGCTCTCAACGGACCCGTTCGGACGCCTCCTCCGGGCCGGGCTCGTGGCGGACGGGGTGGATCTCCGTCTCGCGCCAACGACCGACGACCCGACCCTCCTGGCCGTCGCCGACATCGACGACGACGGGATCGCGACCTACCAGTTCCACACGGTCGGAAGCGCGGCCGTCGGCCTGACCTCGAGCGACATTCCGTCCGGCCTTCCGTCGGACACGACCGCTCTCCATGTCGGGACGCTTGGGCTGGTCCTCGAGCCGATGGCCTCGACAATCGCCGAGCTGGTCGCGGCCGCTCCGCGCGACGTGCTGGTGATGGCCGACCCGAACTGCCGGCCGGCCGCGATCGGCGACCCCGTCGCATATCGCGACCGCCTGGCAAGCGTCTTCGCCCGTGTGGACGTTGTCAAGCTGAGCACCGACGACCTGCTGTGGCTCGACCCGGATCCTGACGCGGTCGGCGCCGTTCGCCGCCTCCTCGAGCAGGGCCCAGCCATCGTGCTCCTTACGAGCGGAGGCGGACCTACCCGGATCGTGTCACGCCGGAATGTCATCGCGGTGGCCGTGCCCGCGGTGACGGTCGTCGACACCGTCGGCGCCGGCGATGCGTTCGGCGCCGGGTTCCTCGCGGCATGGACGCGCGCGGGCCGGGGCCGCGCGGATCTCGGCGACCTGGGCGCGGTGACCGACGCGACCCGGTTTGCGATCGAGGTCGGCTCACGGACGGTTGGTCGAGCCGGCGCCGACCCGCCGACCCTCACCGAGCTGGGCGAGTCCGGGCTGGGCGAGTCCGGGCTGCGCGAGTCCGGCCCGGCCTGATCCGCGCTGCCGCAGGTCCAGGCGGGCCCGACGGGACCGAATGCCATAATGGCGACCATGGCGACCCGAACCCCGGCCGACCCGCCGATCGAGCCCGCCTCGACGAATGGCTCCGGCACGGTGACCCGCGTCGACCACGCTCCGTCGAGCTGGGGTCTCGGCGACGGCGCGGCGATCCCCTGGGAATACGCGCCGGCCCCCGAGTCGCGCGACGTCGTGACGCTCAAGGAGCGCTACGGCCTGTTCATTGGCGGCAAGGACGTCGCCGCGTCCGACGGCCAGACGTTCGTGACGGTCAACCCCGCGACCGAGGAGCCGCTCGCCCAGGTCGCGCGGGCCAACGCGGCCGACATGGACAAGGCCGTCCGGGCGGCTCGGAGCGCGTTCCGACGGTCGTGGAGCACCCTGTCGGGCAAGGAGCGAGCGAAGTACCTGTTCCGGATCGCTCGGATCCTCCAGGAACGATCGCGCGAGTTCGCCGTGCTCGAGTCGATGGACTCGGGCAAGCCGATCAAGGAATCGCGCGACGTCGACGTTCCCCTCGCGGCGGCTCATTTCTGGTACTACGCGGGCTGGGCGGACAAGCTCGAGTACGCGTTCCCGGGAAGGGTCGCCAGGCCGCTCGGGGTTGCCGCCCAGATCATCCCGTGGAACTTCCCGCTGCTGATGCTCGCCTGGAAGATCGCGCCCGCCCTCGCCGCCGGCAACACCGTCGTTCTCAAGCCGGCGTCGACGACGCCGCTCAGCGCGCTCCTGTTCGCCGACGTCTGCCGCCAGGCCGACTTGCCGCCGGGCGTCGTCAACATCGTCCCCGGACCGGGCGCGATCGGGATGAGCCTCGTCACCCATCCGGATGTCGACAAGGTCGCCTTCACCGGCTCGACCGATATCGGCCGGCAGATCTTCAAGGGCGTCGCCGGGACCGACAAGGGCCTGACCCTCGAGCTCGGCGGGAAGGCGGCGAACATCGTCTTCGACGACGCGCCGCTCGACCAGGCCGTCGAGGGAATCGTCAACGGGATCTACTTCAATCAGGGCGAGGTCTGCTGTGCCGGCTCGCGGCTGCTGGCCCAGGAGTCGATCGTCGAGCCGTTGATCGAGAAGCTCAAGGATCGCCTCGCGACGCTGCGGGTCGGCGATCCGCTCGACAAGAACACCGACGTCGGGGCGATCAATTCGCGGGCCCAGCTCGAGAAGATCACCGAGCTCGTCGCCGCCGGCCGGGCCGAGGGCGCCGAGATGTACCAGCCCGCCTGCGACCTCCCCGAGCGCGGCTACTTCTTCCGTCCGACGCTGTTCACGAACGTCGCCCAGAGCCATCGGATCGCGCGCGAGGAGATCTTCGGACCCGTCCTGTCGGTGCTGACGTTCCGGACGCCCGAGGAGGCGGTCGAGAAGGCGAACAACACGCCGTACGGCCTGTCGGCCGGGATCTGGACCGACAAGGGGTCGCGGATCCTCCACATGGTCAAGCGGATGAAGGCCGGCGTCGTGTGGGCGAATACGTTCAACCGGTTCGACCCGACGTCGCCGTTCGGGGGCTACAAGGAGTCGGGCTTCGGCCGAGAGGGCGGGATGCACGGCCTACACGCCTACGTCCGGCTCGAGGACCGCTAGGTGACCAGCTCTTGGTTCCGCACTCCCGGCCCGTTATGGCCATTGACCATCGGCCGTCGTGAGTGGCCCCCGAGGACGATGTTTCGGGGGCTGACATGGTCCGTTGTCATCCGTCAAAGGCAAATTCGCGCGTCCCAGCGGAGTAGATCCGCCCGGTCGACTCGGTCAGTGCCGACCTTCACCACACGGGGTGGTATCTGGCAGCAACGGGCGAGGGAAGGGGCGACGACCCCGTGACCGCGGATCGGATCGACGTTCGCAAGACCTACAAGCTCTACATCGGCGGCGCCTTCCCGCGCTCCGAGAGCGGGCGCTCGTACGTCGTCAACGCCGCCAACGGCGATCCGATCGCGAACGCCGTGCGGGCATCCCGCAAAGACCTCCGCGAGGCGGTTCGTGCCGCCCGCAAGGCGTTCCAACCGTGGGCCGACAAGACGGCGATGAACCGCGGCCAGGTCCTCTACCGCGTCGCCGAGCTGATGGAGGGCCGGCGCGACCAGTTCGTCGCCGAGGTGGCCGCCGCCGAGGGGCTGCGGGCGCCCAAGGCCGGCGAGGTCGTCGACCGCGCGATCGACCGCTGGGTCTGGTACGCCGGCTGGGCGGACAAGATCGCCCAGGTCCTCGGCTCGTCGAACCCGGTCGCCGCGCCCTACTTCAACTTCACGATCCCCGAGCCGACGGGGGTGGTCGGGGTCGTTGCGCCCGAGACGTCATCGCTCCTCGGTCTCGTCTCTCGTGTCGCGCCCGTTCTCGTCGCGGGCAACGCCGTCGTCGTCCTGACGTCGGAGACCCGGCCGCTGCCCGCGATCACGCTGACCGAGGTTCTCGCCACCTCGGATGTGCCAGGCGGCGTCGTCAACGTCCTGACCGGCCTCAAGAACGAGCTGGTTCCGGTGCTCGCCGGTCACGTCGACGTCGATACGATCGATGTCTGGGGCGTGCCGCCCGACCTGCGAACCGAGACGGAGCTGGTCGCCGCCGACAACATCAAGCGGATCGCCCGTCGGCCCGCCGGCATCGCCGACGCGAAGTTCGATTGGCTCGATGACCGTGCGGCCGAGCGCCCGGAGTGGATCGCGGCCTACCTCGAGATGAAGACGGTCTGGCACCCGATCGGGGTCTGACGTGACAGCGCGGATCGGGATCGCGCGCGCCGCCGACGGAACGCTCACGCCGGGTGGATCGGAGCGTTCGTATGTCCCCGGCATCTGCAACATCGGTCCGGCCGAGATCGCCCGTCGGCGGCGGGCCGGCCACACGGGCCTGATCGCGACGCTCGCCCTTCTCGCGGTCCTGGTTGCGATTCATGCCCCGTCGGCGACCCGGCTCCTCCTGTTCGTGCCCGCAGCCGGGGCCGCGATCGGCTATCTGCAGGCACGGTTCCGGTTCTGCGCCGGCTTCGGCGGCCGAGGCGTGTTCAACTTCGACGCGCTCGGCCGGACCGACGCTGTGCTCGATCCCGCTGCCCGCGCAAAAGACCGGGCGATGGCGACGCGCCTCGCGCTCGCGAGCGCGGCGATCGGCCTCGTCGTTGCGGTCGGGGCGGTCCTCCTGCCGGCCTGAACCGCGGCCATCCGTCGACGTCCCGTATTGTCAGACCGACCGTCGGTCTGTTATGCTTCTCGGGCCATGCCGCGGACCCTGGATCCCAAGAAGCACGCCGTCAAGCGCGATGCCTTCATCGATGTCGGGCAGGGCCTGATCCAGACGAAGGGCTACGAGAACTTCACCGTCCAGGACGTCCTCGACGAGCTCGGCGCCTCGAAGGGCGCCTTCTACCATTACTTCGGATCGAAGCTGGACCTCCTGGAGGCGGTCGTCGACCGGATGGCGGACGCCGTCGAGGCCACCTGGGCCGATCCGATGACCAGACCCGGCCTCTCGGCCCAGCAGCGGCTCGAGACCGTATTCGCCCTCACCGCGCAATGGAAGAACGCCCGTCGGGAGTTGGTCCTCGCGATCCTCGACGCGTGGATGTCCGACCACAACGCGATCGTCCGAGAGAAGTTCCGGCAGCTCGTCGCCCGGCGGATGACCCGCCTCCTCGT
>Ga0207684_10000860_pt1 | contig 34848 bp, 26 predicted proteins | sample KBSK5501metaG_FD_184342 | JGI IMG/M metagenome (GOLD analysis project Ga0207684, IMG submission 184342) | Corn, switchgrass and miscanthus rhizosphere microbial communities from Kellogg Biological Station, Michigan, USA - KBS K5-50-1 metaG... | ecosystem: Host-associated > Plants > Roots >... | reverse complement strand
GGTTGGCAAGTGTAGCAATGAGGATGCCAAAGAGAATGGCCACAGGCTTGCGCAATCGGGCCGCAAGAAAGAACGCGAGGAGCTGTGTCTTGTCGCCGACTTCAGCAAGAGCGACCGTGGCGACCGATACAAGGAAGGCTTCCATTACCTGTCGGTCTTACCGGGAGCGTTGGGTTAGGTGGGGTTATCCTGCGATGCGGCCGACGAGGTCGTAGGTGGAAGCATCAGTGATCTCGGCTTTTACAAAGTCTCCGGGGCTCGGAAGGGACGCGTCTATTGGAACGCGGCTTGGCCGAGACCTCGCCGCTAAGGAGCGCGTCTGGGCCAGGGGAGAAAGGGCCTGTCCTGGCGGGCCCAGGGAGGGGGGGTGCAATGGCGGGGTGAGATTGAAGCTCTTGTCATTCAAATAGACCACGCCGTCTATGTCGGGGGCTTGCCCTTCGTGGCGCGATTCCAACAGCAAGTCGGTTTCCTCTGAGGGCCCCTCGACGAGCACCTCTATAGTACTTCCAATCCTGCTTTGGTTCTTGCGCAATGAAATGCCTTCCTGAACGGCGAGCAGTTCCGCCCGGCGCTCTTCCATGACCTCGCGGGCAATTTTTCGTGGTAGTTTGGCCCCCGGTGTACCTTCTTCATCCGAATAGAGAAACACTCCCACATGGTCGAATTCCATCTCGGTGAGATAGTGCTTGAGCTCGCGAAAGGCGGCCTTTGTCTCTCCAGGAAATCCGACGATGAATCCAGTGCGGAAGCTGAGACCCGGGATGCGGCTGCGAAAGCGGTTCACGAGAGCCGTCATGGAGGCCTTCGTCCCAAGGCGGTGCATCCGTTTCAAGGTCGCGTCATGAATGTGCTGGAGCGGCATGTCCACGTATTTGGCCATCTTGGCCTCGCCTGCGTACAGATCGATCAGCTCATCCGAGACCTGCTGCGGATAGAGGTAGAATGGGCGGACCCAGTGCACCCCCGGCACCTGGACGATCTCGCGCAAGAGGCGCACCAAACCCTGCCGGAGTCCAAGGTCTATTCCGTAGTTGATAGTATCTTGGGAGATGAGGTTAATCTCCTTAACGCCTTGTGCCGTTAATGCTTTAATTTCCGCGATGATAGACTCGATCGGTCGGCTCCGTTGTTTGCCCCTCATAAGCGGAATAGCGCAGAACGCGCAGTTCCTGTTACATCCTTCAGCAACCTTCACGAACGCGGAGTGAGGCTTTCCCAGCCGTACTCGCGCGGTGAACTCGTCGTAGAGGTAAGGAGGCGGCGACATCCACACGCGCTGTTTCTTGCGACCCGGAGTGAGCAGGACGCGGCAAATATCGGCGATCCGGCCGGTGTCCCCCGTCCCCACAACACCGTCCAGCTCAGGCAAGCTCTTCAGCAATTTATCCTGGTATCGTTGGGACAGGCAGCCGGCAGCGATCAGCACTTTGCAGGCGCCGCTTTTCTTGAGCTCGCCAAACCGAATGATGGCGTCGATGGATTCCTGCTTGGCTTCTTCGATAAACCCGCAAGTATTGATGATCACGACCACCGCCGAGCGCGGATCCGATGTGAAGGAGAATCCACTCCGGGCGAGGGCACCCAGCATGACCTCACTATCGACCTGGTTCTTGGAGCACCCGAGATTCACGAGCCCGACCGTGACTTTGGGCCCCTCGGAAGCGGACGTGGTCGACGTAGTCAATGTTAACAAGGACATGGTGCTGAGTGTAGGGGACCGTCAGCAGGGTGTCAACAGGCCACTTGACAGGAAGCCTCAGCTTTGCTAAGGTACATTCACCTATCTGACAAGGCCTGGCTTCGTCAGGCTTTTACTACCGAACCTTCATACACTCATTATCGATACGCCTGATACCATCAGGAGAAGACGTTATGATAGCAATGACAGCTGGCGAAGCACCGAGGATGAAATGAATTTACTGACCGCCCGACAGAGCGTATTCGCACTCGGCCTAGTCCTGATCACCTCGATCGGGGCGGCTGGCTGTGCACTGGTACCTAAAGGGCACGGCGCCTATGATGCGGGTTTGAAAGAGCGCGGTTCCGCGTCCTGGTACGGCAAGGAATTTCAGGGCCGGCTGACAGCGAGCGGCCAGATCTACGATCAGTATAAGTTGACGGCGGCCCATAGAGTGTTGACGCTCGGGTCCCGTGTGCGGGTGATGAACGCGTCGAACGGGCGTCAGGTCGAGGTGTTAATCAACGACCGCGGGCCCTACATCGACGGGCGGATCATTGACCTGTCGTACGCGGCCGCCGAAAAGCTCGACATGATCGACGTCGGTACGTCGCCGGTGACCATCGAGGTCATCACTGAGGAAATTCCGGGCCCGATGGCCACTGCCCCGTTCGCTCTGTTCGATGAACAAAAAATGTCGGGGACTAACGAATCGGAAGCCCGTTTCTCAGCAGCATGGGGTTCCCGCTACGGCGACGTCTGGATCACTCCAGGTACGGCAGAGCAGTATCGAATCGCATGGGCGTCTTTACGCGATCTTCGGGACGAACGCAAGTCCCGCCGGCTGTCTCAGTTTTCCGAGGATCTTCCCCCGCTTCAACTTCAGTCAGATCCAATACCCGATGAACACAGTGAGTCAGGGGACCGGGAGATTCCCGTTTCCGTTTGACAGTTCCTCACGCGACCCGATAGACTTCAACGGTAAAGCCGGAAGCTACGTGGGGTTCGAGTGGGCTTGCCTTTACCCCTAACGCTAACGATCAATTCAGCATTTGGAGAAAATATGGGGCAAAAGAAAACGCCGGCGCAGGCCGATATGACGCGGTTAAAAACGAAGCTCCAGGAACGAAGCAAGGCGTCCGAAAAGCCCGATGGCGACGCTGCCATCCGCGCCCTGCGAAAACATTTAAAGCGCGCGCAACGAAAGCAGCGGGCCCAGGTTTTGCGAAAAGCGCACGCCAGCGGGAAAAAGGCTGAGGCCAAACCGGCCGCCGCTGCCAGTTAAGAGGAGAGGGCATGGCAGAGGAAACCAAAAACCCTGATTACGACAAGGTGAAGACTGCGATCCCGCCAGAAAAGACTTCGGCGCCGACCGCGGAGGCTCTCCCCGCATCCGATATGCCTACGGTTCCATCTTCCCCTGAACAACAGGGCGAAGCCACCCCCGAGGCGACGCCTGCCTTGGTGACCCAGGTGCCGGTGGTCGAGGAGAAGGTCAAGGACGAGGTCGAGATCCAAATCGATCTGTTAAAGGACAAGGACTGGTTCCGCCGCAAAGACGCTGCCATCACACTCGGCGAGATGGCCGATGAGCGCGCCATTGGGCCACTAATCACGGCCCTGCGCGATGCCGAGTGGAACGTCCGTGAAGCGGCCCAGGATGCCTTGGCGCAGATCGGCCCCCTGGCCGTCGAACCACTGATCAAGGCGCTTCGCGAGTACCAGATCAAAACCTTCGTCATTCAAGTGCTGGGCAAAATCAAGGACGAGCGGGTGCTCGATCCATTGATGGCGCAGCTCCGAAACGAGGAGTTTAAGGATGTGGCCACCAAGGCGCTCATTGAGGTGGGTCTCCCCGCCGTGGAGCGGCTCATGGCTGTGATGAACGACAAGGATAAGCACGTGCGCAAGCATGTGGTCACGGCGCTCGGTGAGATTGGTGTGCCCGAAGCCGTCGAGGCATTGATTGATGCAACGAGGGACGAGGACTGGACGGTCCGCCTGCAAGCAATCGCGGCATTGCACCTGATCGGGGACGAGCGCGGAAAGCCCGCGGTCAAGGCACTCATGAAGGATCCCGATTTCGCGGTGCAGATGCGGGCTGAACGGATCATGTGGGATTGGAAGAAAAAGAGCCGCACGGTCGAGTCCGAAGAAGAACGAGCCGGAACCGCATAGTCCACTTTTCTGGCCACCACGCAGGACCTCTTCGACCAACTCTTCGTTTATCATCCCGCGCCATGGATAGACCGCGATTGGGCCCGCCTGACGGGACTCCCACTCGAAGACGTTTCATTTCAGGCCGCCGATCGGACGGAGCTGTTCGGGTGGTTTGTGCCTTCCTCCAAACCGACGCCGGTACTTCTCTGGTGCCATGGGAATGCAGGCAATATCATCAATCGGTTGGAGAATCTTGTCGAGCTTCATAACCTCGGCCTGGCGGTCTTCCTGTTTGACTACCGGGGCTATGGCCGGAGCCGTGGTCGACCCTCCGAGGATGGACTTTATCAGGATGCCCTTGCGGCCTATGCACACCTCAGCGAGACACGACGTATCGACCCTCGACAGATCGTACTCTTCGGACGATCATTAGGAGCAGCGGTAGCTGGTGATGTAGCAAGCCGGCGCTCGGCGGCGGGATTGATTCTGGAATCCGCATTTCCATCCATCCCTGCGCTCGCCAAAAGTTATATGTGGGGATTGCCCGCGTACTGGCTCCTCGCTGCGCGATATAATCTCTCGGATCGCCTCGATAAAGTTCGTATCCCGGTGCTGGTGATCCATGGGGACCGCGATCATATCGTTCCGATCGAGTTGGGCGAACAGGTATTTGCGGCGGCCCATTCGCCCAAGGCGTTCTATCGGGTAGAAGGGGCAGATCACAACACCCTGTACGTTACCGGAGGCAAGCCGTATTTTCGCCGGCTGAAGCAATTTGTTGAAGACGTCACCGGATGAGAGTCTGAGTCAATATCCCTACTGAAACCCCTTCTTTGGGTGCCCCTTTGCCTACGTCATTGGTATTGTTGGCTTGTCATCGTTCTTCTAGCGTTCACAAATAATTGTCGATATTTGACAGATTCAGCGGGGTTGAGTATAGTCTGCCCGCCTAACACCTCGACCGATTCAGGGGTCGAGAGATGGATCAACCTTCAAGGAGGGAGTTATGAAAAAGCTGGTACTGATGATGGCAGTGAGCATGTTCGCCTGTTTCCAGGCGGCTGCCGCGTTCGCCGCTCCAAACCCTGACAATGGGCCAGGATGCGGGCTCGGCAAACTTGCCTGGGCGGACTACGAGCACCAAAAGGACATCGCCCCTCAGGTTATGATGGCGACCACCAATGGAACCTTCGGGAGCAACACCTTCGGGATCAGCTCCGGGACGTCAGGCTGCACGAACGACGGGAAGGTCATGACGCAGCACCAAGCAATGATGTTCGCCGAGGTGAATTTTGAGAGTCTGGCCCAGGACATGGCGCAAGGAAAAGGAGAGCATCTGGCGTCCTTGGCGACCCTGTTGGGCGTCCCGTCGGAATACCAGCCGACCTTTTTTGCGATGACCCAGGAAAAATATACGAAGCTGATTCAATCCGGAGAGGCAAGCCCCGTGGCCATGCTTGCGGCGCTTCATGAGGCGATGGCAGGCCAGCCGGTCCTCGCCGCGCTTCCTGTTAGGCACTAATTTGTCATAAGGCTCCTGGTCTTCAAGACCAGGAGCCTTATTGAGTTTTGCCCAGATATCTCGGATTTCTCTTCGCCCTCCTTCTCGTTGCCGCGGGCGTCCAGGCCTCAGATAGTCCCGATCCGGCATACCTAGATGAACTTCTCAGGCAAGCGATCGAACTGCGTCTCTCGGATGCTCGAGAGTGGCATCTCTTGCTGCATTACAGGGAAAATCTGTGGGGAGGCTTTACCAGTGAAGCGGACGGGCAGCCATTTTTTTTGGCGTCCAACGGGAAGACAGACCCCGCCGCGGAACTCGAGGCGACACTTAGGAAATTGTTTACCGATGAGTTAGTGGGCCGAACGGCCCAGGATACCCAGTGCGCGTTCCCGGCGAGGTATCACTGGCTGAAAGCGGTCCTTGCGATTGACGACCGACGGCTACTCCCCAAACCCTGCGTCCGGTTCGCAGACTGGCTGAGCGCGTTGAACCCGGAGGGTGTTACCCTCATTTTCCCGTCGGCGTTCATGAACAACCCATCGTCGATGTTTGGCCACCTGCTGCTTCGCATCGATCAAAAAGGCCAGACCGACCAGACCCGCATCCTGGCGTATACCATCAATTATGCTGCTGAGATCACCACGAGCAACGGCTTCACATACGCCTACATGGGCATGACCGGCGGATTCAAAGGCTACTTCTCCACAATGCCCTATTATCTGAAAGTTCAAGAGTATCGGGATTTTGAGAGCCGCGACATCTGGGAGTATCGGCTGAACTTTACGCAGGATCAGGTGCTTCAGATGCTGAGGCACGCCTGGGAACTGGGCAACACGTATTTTGATTATTTCTATTTCAAGGAAAACTGCTCCTATCACATCCTGTCGTTGCTGGAAGTCGCCGATCCTCGGCTTCACTTGACGGATGAGTTTATCGTGTGGACAATCCCAACCGATGCGATCCGGCTAATCACTGGCCAGCCGGGATTGGTCGGTGATCGGGTCTTCCGCCCTTCGTTGACCAGCCAGATCGAGGGTAGAAACGCGACCCTGTCGCATGATGAGCGCGGCTGGCTGGGCCGTATCGTAAAAGATCCCAGCGTCGCGCAGGCCGAAGAATTTCGTCGCCTGGCGCTGGACAGGCAGGCATTCGTGCTGGACGTCGCTGCCCATTATCTGCGCTATCTCGGGCTCAGCGATGAGCGGCATGCGGCTTCCGCTCGCGACCGCTATCGCGCCGTATTGGTCGCGCGGAGCGCGCTCAGGGTACAACCCGCAGCCGTGGTTATTCCTCCTCTCTCGGAGGCTCCCGAAAAAGGCCACCTTGCCAGACGGGTAGGGGTCGGATTCGGCTGGCGCCAGGACGAATTCTTTGAAGAGATCAACCTGCGCCCCGCCTACCACGACCTGCTGGACCCTGAGATCGGCTATACTCCGGATGCCCAAATTGAATTCCTAGCGGCCAAGCTTCGGCACTATGAGAGGCACGATCAATTCAGACTGGAGCGATTGGCCATTGTCGACATCATTTCGCTGTCACCGATGGATAGCCTCTTCAAGCGACCGTCTTGGAAGGTGGGGCTCACTTGGGAAACCGTCCGGCGCGAGGGATGCCGCTATTGCGGCAATCTCAACTTCAATGTCGGTCCGGGTATTGCCATAGAAACCCGATGGGTGCGGCGCGAGGTGTATTTCGCTTTCGCGGAGCTGGACGCCAACTATAGCCATGCGTTCGAGGAGAATCACCGAGTAGGCGGCGGCGGAACAGTGGGCCTGCTGGCTGACCTCACGGAGAGATGGAAGATCCTGCTCTCAGCGACCTACCTGACGTACCCGTTGGGCGAGCATTCGGACAATACGAAATTGTCGTTTCAGCAGCGATTCACGTTATCCAAGGATTGGACTCTTCGCCTGGAACTGAACCATCTTGAGCGCCAGGACAATGAGGCGTTGATCACCGTTCAGGCGTTTTTTTGATGCGACCATGAGAAAAGCTGCATGAAGTTCTAGCGATTCAACAGGGCATCGACTTCCTTGATGACTTCGTTCAGCCTGCCCGTCACGCCGGGTTTTATCGCCTGGGCCTCGGCGGCCAGCCCTGAGACCTTCTTGCTCAATGATTCCAGCTTCGGTCGGATCTCCTCGTCCGCGGACGTCTTGGCCTGAGCCAGGGTTTGGGCCGTCTCCTGCAGGCCGCTGACGGCCTTGCCGTAGTTCTTATCCAAGAGATCGGATTTTGCCTGAACCAGCCGCTCCTTCGCGTTCACGAGGTTTGTCCGTAGAGAGGTCGTGCGCTCGAGAGTGGTGGCGCGCTCCATCACTTCGGTACTCAGTTCTTTCGCCTTTTTTAAGATCACGTCGGGGCCTTCGCGCCCCATCTGGTAGCCAATGGCAAACGTGATACCCACAATAAAAAGAAAGCCTAGGAATTTGAGCATGCGATCCTCCCACTACACCCGCCCGCCCCGGCTCCGCCAAGACGGAGCCTTTGCCCGTGACACCCACCTAGCCCTGCGTCCGCCAAGACGGCCGCTTTTCCCCGGAGCCGGATATCCAATAGCACAAGTGGCCGGTTCCTGCAGCTTCTTAGCTAGCGTGAGACGATTTTTCGTCAGCTAGTGCGCCCAGGTGGCCAGCGGCAAAAGCTCTGACGGTCGGGTCCTTATCGAGAAGCGCGCGCCGCAGGTAGGGGATCGTTGCTTTCCCACCGGCCTTGCCAAGCGCTTGGACGGCTGCGATACGCACGCGTGGAGCGGGATCATCCAGCGATTCGAGGGCAAAGGTCATTGCTCCGGCCGGGGCCAGGCGGCCCATGGCACCCACTGCCGCGCTTCTTACTCCATAGTCCGGATCTTTGGCCAGCTCACGAAAGATGAGGGCCGCCTGCCCCTCACCTAACCGAACAAGAGCTTCGGCGGCGGCGAGGCGAACCAAGGTGTCCGGATCTTTTACGGCTTCCCAGAGGGCGTGGATGGCCTCTTTCGCACGGAGCCGCCCCAAGCTCGCAGCGGCAAAGTTCCGTACGTAAGGGTTCTCATCGGTCATCGCCTCCAGGAGCTCTGGAATCGCCGCCGCTGATCCCATATCACCGAGTGCACCCGCAGCGAATGAGCGGACGGAAGGATCGGGGTCGTGCAAACTCAGGCTCAGCGCCGGCAGCACCGAAGGCTCTTTCAGTCGACCCAGGATGCCGACCGCGACTCCGCGCACGGCGGGATTGAAATCCCGAGTCGCGGCGATCAACGGTTGCAGAGACTCCGGCTGTTTCAAGAGGATGAGCGCTTCGCGCGCGACCAGTTGAGCAAGCTGATCGTGATCCCTCAATCCTTGCTTCACGATAGGGACCACGGCCGGCGCTTTGGAAAGCCCCAGCGTGGCGAGCGCCGCCAATCGGACCGAGGCGTCCGGATCCTTCACGGCTTCGCGTACGGCGGGCAGGCTGGCGGCGAGCCCCAGGCGGCTGGCGGTCTGGATCGCCAGACTCCGCACGCGCGGAGATCTGTCTCTGAGGGCCGCATTCAGCGGGCTCTGTATTCCCCGAGGCCCCAGATCGGCGAGGGCCGTCACCGCCGCCCCCCGAACAAATTCCTGATCGTGGGCGAGCAACGCGGACAGCACGCCGATCGCAATTCGGCGAAGAAGGTCGGGCTGCTCGCCCGTCGTCAACCTGACGGCCTGATCGTAATCGGCCAGCGCTTCATCGGCACGGCCTCGATGGGCTTGGGTCACGGCCCGCATCTCATAGACTGCTGCTTGGCCGGGCATGGTCTTCAGGGCGTTGTCCAGGAGCTTGAGGGCGCTCTCATAGTCCCTGCGTTCCAAAGCCGCTTTGGCGTCGTGCAAATCATTGGCGAAAACCGAAGGGGAAAAGACGGTCAGGCTCAGAGCCGATAGAATGAATGCTCCCAGATTCATGGCGTCAAATGTTAACAGGAAAAGCGTTTGATTGCAGCCAGCACCCTGATCATTCTGAGCCATTTGAGGTCATTACACCCGCCCAGCCCTGCGTCCGCCAAGACGGCCGCTTTTCCCCTGCGCGAAGAATCTAGAATTCACTCGTTCAGGATGACACGTCTGGTGTCTCAACGCTGTGGCTCGGAATTGACAGTCTAGGGGGAATATGCAAGGGTCGGACGTTCTGCGCCGGATGTAAAATGATCCCTCTCCGAGACGACAATCCCACCACACTGACACCGTTTGTCACCATCGGCCTCATCGTTTTGAACTGCCTGGTGTTCTTTTATCAAGTCTCGCTCGGTCCTCAGGAAGAAGAATTCGTCCTGTCGCTGGCCGCGATTCCCGCTGATGTGTTCCATCAAAGACCGATGGTCGGCAATCCTCTGGTGCCCCCGTGGCTGACGGTCTTCACCTCCATGTTCCTGCATGCGAATATCCTGCATCTTGGCGGCAATATGCTGTACCTCTGGATTTTTGGAAACAACATAGAAGATGTGATGGGGCATGGCCGCTTCGTCCTCTTCTTTCTCTTGGTCGGCGGAATGGCGGCCTTCACGCACGCGGCGGTTGCCCCCTCTTCCACTCTTCCGATGATCGGAGCGAGCGGGGCCATCTCGGGGATCCTCGGGGCCTATGTATTACTGTTTCCGTACGTCCGCGTACAGGTTTTAATCCCCATCGTCATCTTTCCCTATATCGTGCACGTCTCAGCTATCGTGGTCCTGGGCCTCTGGATCGTCGTACAGATACTGAATGCGATCTTCAATTTAGGAGGAATGGAAGGCGGGGTAGCCTGGTTTGCTCATGTCGGCGGATTTATCGCCGGGCTCGTGTTGATTAAATTGTTCTTGCGCCCACACGCGGCCCGCTCGGCAAGGTAGAAGATCCCATAAGCCTAGAAATGCTTTAGAGAAAGCGGTTCTCAACCGATGAAAGTACTGCAACTCCTCGGAATATGGTAATATTGTGCATTCTTCGTAGACTTCTAAATTCTTCAGAGGAAGGTGGCCTATATGCCTACGAGACATCTTTCGGCCATTGTTATCTTGTTTCTGTGGACCGGCTTGGTGGATGCCGCCGATCTCAGCGGCAAACTGACTGTTCAGGTGAGCGGGCGCGAACAAGGGATTTTTGAAAAATCGACACTCAAGTTCGAAAAGCAAAATCCCAAGGTGCGCACGCGGATCGTTGAAGTCGAGGGTAGCGATCCCCTTGCCGCTGTGAAAGAAGGCACCACGGACATCGCTGTGCTGGGCAGGGATCTTTTGCCTGCGGAGAAGGACCTGTCAGCGACCGTCGTGGGGTGGGAAGGCATCGCTGTGATAGTAAACGCGTCGAACCGGGTCGTGGAGGCGAGCCTCAGCCAGATCTCCGATATTTTTACCGGTAAGGCCAAGACCTGGGACGAGCTAGGCGGACTGGAATCGCGAATCAGCGTGATCGGGCGTGAGGAAGGCAAGGGCGTGCAGCCGTATTTTGTGCAACTGCTCAACCTGGATGGTAAACTTGTGAAAGGGAAGGTTGTCGAGCCCGATAAAGAAGCGATCAAGGTGGTGGCGGGAAGCCTGAATGCCGTCAGCTACCTGGATCTGAACCTGGGCTTGGGCAATGTGAGCGTGGGGGTGCCGATTCGGTTGCTCACCATTAATAAGGTTGAGCCGGAGCCCGCCAATGTCTCTTCAGGCGCCTACCCATTGCGTCGCCCCATTTTGTTGGTAACCAAAAATCCCCCGTCTCCGGTCGCGAAGGCCTTTATCGACTTCATGCTCGAGAAGGACGGCCAAAAGACCGTTCAGGAAGAGGACTTCGTTCCCCTAGTGGTGACGAAATAAGCTATTCATTGGCATCGAGGAGTTCCCCGATGGAAGAAGCGCTGGGCACAGATAAAAAAACAGAACCCACGGCTCGGCTGCGGCTCGGGGATCTTCTGGTCCGTCGAGGACTAATCACACAGCAAGCGCTTCAGGATGCTTTAAAAGCTCAGAGAGGCACGGGCAAGCGGCTGGGGGAAGTGCTCGTCGGCCGAGGTGCCCTGACCGAAGTGGAACTCACGCCTGTGCTCGCTCAGCATCTGAAGCTCACTTATATTGACGTGCTCAATCTGGCGTTAGGCACCGAAGAGTTAGCACTATTGCCCGAGGCCCTCGCTCGCAAATATACGGTCCTGCCGCTGCGCAATAACAGGGACCGGCTGGAAGTTGTGATGGCCGATCCATTGGACTTTGAGGCGCTTCGGGATATTTCCTTCGCCAAGGGCTGCAAGGTGACCCCGGCCATCGGCTGTCGCTCGCACCTGGTGGAGGCCATCGAACGTTTCTATGCCGGGCACTTGGAAGGGGCCGGCGCATTAATGGCCGCCGGGGTCTGGGAGCACCCCGAGCAGATCTTCACAACCCGCTCGGGCGAGCCCAGTGCCCTCGATGCCGATATCGAAGAGGCTCCGGTCATTCAGTTGTTAAATCTGATCATGCGCAAAGCTATTCAGCTGGGCGCGAGCGACATTCATATCGAACCCGGCACTCCTGAAGGCACCGTCCGATTTCGATTGGACGGACTGCTGCAAGATCAACTCAAAGTGCCGCCGCGATTGCAACCGGCGCTGATCTCGCGTTTGAAAATCCTCGGCAAGATGGACATTGCGGAGCGTCGTTTGCCTCAAGACGGTTCGATGCGCGTCAAAGTGGACGGGCGGGAGGCAGATCTTCGGCTGTCCACCATGCCGCTCCGGTCCGGCGAAAAAGCAGTGATACGTGTCTTGGACACATCGAGCGGCGGATACGAATTGGACGCCATCGGGTTCCTGCCGGACGATTTGAAGAGCATGATGGATCTGATCAGCCGGCATAAAGGCATGATTGTAGTCACGGGTCCCACGGGCAGCGGCAAGACGACGACCTTATACGCCATTCTGAATCGGATCAAGTCGCCGACGATCAACATCGTCACCGTCGAGGATCCGATCGAGTACCACTATCCGGGCCTCAATCAGATGCAGGTCAATCCGGACATCGAGTTGACCTTTGCGAAAGGACTGCGCTCCATTTTGCGCCAGGACCCGGACGTCGTCCTGGTCGGGGAGATCCGGGACGCCGAGACTGCCGAAATTGCCTGCCGTGCGGCGCTGACTGGTCACCTAGTTTTTACGACGCTTCATACGAATGACGCGCCCACGACGATCACGAGGTTGCTCGATATCGGCATTCCGCGCTATCTACTTGCCTCGGTGCTGGTGGGAATCATCGCCCAGCGCTTGGTAAGACGGATCTGTCCGGAGTGTAAGGTCCCGACCGAACCAAAACCTCAGATTGTCTCCGCGCTCGGGCTCCCCCCGATATCCGTTGCCGAAGGCCGATTTATGGCCGGCAAGGGTTGCGCGAAGTGCCAGGATCTCGGCTACAAGGGGCGCATGGCGACGTTTGAGATGTTGGTGATGAATTCCCGAATCCGGGACCTTATTCTCAAAGGTGCCACGGAGGAAGACATCCGCCTTGCCGCGCAAGAATCCGGAATGCACAGCTTGATGCAGGATGGACTGAGCAAGGCCAAGTCAGGTCTGACCACCCTCGATGAGCTCAATCGGGTCTTGGAGGTCTCCGAGCACGCGGCGACCAGTTGTTCCGGATGCGGCCGGCCGATTAACTCAGAGTATCGGCATTGCCCCTATTGCCGTGAACTCCTCCGCCGCATCTGTAAAGCCTGCGGTCACACCCTTCAAATTGGCTGGTCCATCTGCGCCCACTGCGGCCAGGAGCCATGAGATCGGCAAAAGTTCGTCGCCGCCAGGACCGGTCGAGTTCCTCCCGGGAAAAGGCCGCGTCTCGGCGCGGCCGGGGCGGGCGGGTGAAGAATGATCACTGGAACTTGAAGGATCTGCTGGAAAATCCCCAGCGGGACTTCACCGCACTGACCAAGGAGCTGGACACGCAAGTCGGGCAATTTGAAGGCTTGCGCAATGCACTCTCGCCCCGGCTGGCTGCCGATACATTTCTGAACACACTGCGCCTTGCCGAGGCCATTACGCGCACCATGAACCGCCTTGGCGCCTATGCCTATCTCTGGTTTTCGGAGAACACGAAGCACCAGCCGGCGCGGGCGTTCAAAGCCAAAGTCGAGGAACTGCAGGCCGGCGTCGCCAACCGAATGCTGTTCTTTGACCTATGGTGGCAAAAACTGGATGACCCCAACGCGGAAAGGCTGATGGCCACATCCGGCGATTACCGCTACCATCTGGAGTCGTTGCGCCGGTTCAAGGCCCATACTCTGACTGAGCCGGAAGAGAAAATCCTCAACGTCAAAAGCGTAACCGGCCGCCAAGCGGTGATCGGCCTCTATGACATTCTAACCAGCGGGATGACATTTAAATTCGCCGCGAACGGGAAGGTCCGCAAGCTCAACCGTGAAGCGCTCATGACCTACGTGCGCGATCCCAACGCCCGTGTGCGGGAGGTGGCCTACAAGGAGCTCTACCGGGGGTATGCCGAGCATAGTGATGTGCTCGGGGAGATGTATAAGACCCTCGTCGTCGATTGGAAGCAGGAGCATCTCGGCCTGCGGCACCACCGCTCTCCCATCAGTGTCCGAAATCTTATGAATGACGTGCCTGAGGACTCCGTGGAGACGTTGTTGAAAGTGTGCGCGAAGAACGCGCGAATCTTCCAAGACTATTTTCAATTGAAAGGGCGCCTGTGCCGCATCAAAAAGATGAGCCGGTATCACATTTATGCGCCTTTGCGTGAAGCCCCTAAACGCTATAGCTTCCCAGCCGCCGCGGGGATGGTCCTAGAGGCCTACCGAGGCTTTTCGCCTCACCTTGCCGATCTCGCCGCCACGGTTCTGGCAAAGCGGCACGTGGATTCTGCCATCCGCCCCGGGAAAATCGGCGGAGCCTATTGCTACAGCGTGCTCCCCGATCTGACCCCGTATGTGCTGCTGAACTTCAACGGCGACATTCGCGACGTCGCGACGCTGGCTCACGAGGTGGGGCACGCGGTGCACGGGATGCTGGCTGCGAACCATTCGGTCTTCACGTTTCATTCGACGCTGCCGCTGGCCGAAACCGCTTCGGTCTTTGGTGAGCGGATTCTGTCGGATACCTTGATGACCGCGGAACGCGATAAGGCCGTCAAGCGAAGCCTGCTGATACGGCAACTCGACGACATCTATGCGACCGTCCTGCGTCAAGCCTATTTCGTGCAGTTCGAGCGGGAAGCGCATCGGATCATCGGGGAGGGCGGTATAATGGATGACCTGTGCCGGGTGTATTTGGCCGACCTTCGCGCGCAGTTTGGCCGGAGGGTTGCCGTACCGGATGAGTTTCGATGGGAATGGCTTGCGATCCCGCACATCTTCGCGAGCCCGTTCTACTGCTACGCCTATAGTTTCGGCAATCTCCTCGTCTTGGCCCTCTATGGACTGTACAAGGTGCAGGGCGACTCCTTTGTTCCCCGATACCTGAAGCTGCTGGCTGCCGGAGGCTCGCGCGCGCCGGAATCTCTGCTCAAAGACCTTGGGGTGGATATCCATTCCGAAGCGTTCTGGCAGGCAGGATTCGATACCATCCGCGATATGGTGGCCGAGCTCGAGGCGGCGGCGTGAAGGGCGGATCCTAGAAGATTGTGGGTAGTGCCGCCGAGCACCCGGGGTACCCGTTGCTCTTCGGATGCAGCGGGTCACCAGCTCGCGCTCCGCGAACGACCCGTTGCAACTGGAGCAACGGGTTCCCCGGCAAGTCGCGCTGCGCTCCGCTACGAGGAAAGGGACGCGTCTTGGCGCGTCCGGGTGGGCGGGTGGAAAAGAAGGCCCGCTCGGCGCCCCCGGCACCTCCCGGTCAGCGGACGTTAATCATTATTCGTTGAAAATGAAGAGCCTTCTCTGGCAGTCTTTCCTCTAGCGAATAACGTTTACAAATGACGTGGCGGCGGGCATGAGTCTCTACGATAACCTCGAGAGCTATGTAAATGAGAATCGCGCGCGCTTCGAGTCGTGGCTGGGACGGCTGGTCGAAGTACCCACGGTCAGCATGGACCCGCAACGCAAGGACGATGTTCGCCGAGGCGCGTCCGTCGCCGTGGAGCTCTTAACCGCCCTCGGGGCCGATGCGGCGGTTGTGGAAACAGGCGGCCATCCGTTGGTCATCGGCGGGTGGACGCGCGAGCCGCGCTGGCCGACGGTGGCGATCTATAACCATCTCGATGTTCAGCCGGCGATGGAGCCGGAATGGACGCGCGCGCCGTTCAAGTTTGCCATTGATGGCGACTTTTATTATGGCCGGGGCACAACCGACGATAAAGGGCCTGCGCTGACCGCCCTGCTGGCCGCCTGCTATGCGGTCGAGCAAAACATGCCGCTCAACATCGAGTTCTGCTGGGAGCTCGAAGAGGAGATCGGTAGCCCTAATTTTGGCAAAGGCTTGAGTCAGGCCTCCATGCTTGTCCGGCCGGATTCAGTTGTAGTCTCCGATACGGTCTGGCTGGCCGGCGGCCGCCCGGCCATTCCCTATGGCCTGCGCGGCCTGCTGGCAGCGCGGCTTACATTAGAAACAGCTGACCGTGAGGCGCATTCGGGACTGACCGGCGGAGCCGCTCGCAACCCTTTGGCGGAACTCTGCGCCGCGATCGCGGCTTGCGTAGACGCCAAGACCGGCCGCGTGAAGATTCCCGGTTTTTACGACAAGGCGCGGCGGGCCGGCAAGAAAGAGCAGGAGCAGTTTCGGAAGTCTGGCTTCGAGATGAAAAGTTTTGCGGCCGAGCATCGTCTCACAAAGCTCCGCGCAAACGACCGGACCACGGTAATGCGCCGCATCTGGGCCGAGCCGACTTTCGAGGTGCATGGCTTTATCGGCGGATACACGGGACCTGGGGTCAAAACCTCGATTCCTCCTCGCGCCGAGGCGAAGGTAAGCATGCGGCTCGTGCCGGACCAGGATCCCGATGCCGTCTTCCGGCTGTTCAAAAGGTATCTTCGCAGGCTGAATCCGGATATACATGTACACGCGGATGGCATGTTGCGCCCCTATGCCGGGGACCTCGGCGGGCCATTTACCGAAGCCGCTCGGACGGCCATGACCTTCGGCTTTGGCAAAGAGCCGGCCTTCATCCGCGAGGGCGGATCGATCGGGGCGGTCGTCACGATGGTGGAACGCTGGCGCGCGCCGGTGATGTTCTTAGGCCTCAGCCTTCCCGACCATGGGTATCACGCCCCCAACGAGCGGTTCGACTGGGGACAGGCTGCGGGGGGAATCAAGACGTTCGTGAAGTACTTCGATGAAATCAGCAGTATCCCTCGCTCTGCTCGGTCTTTGGGTGCCTCCTCCGACGCACGAAGGCGCTGAGAAGGAACAGTCATGGGACGATCGAGTCATGGCTAGAACGCAGATCCTCGTAGTCGAGGACGAACACATCGTCGCCAAAGATATTCAACTTCGGTTGCAGGGTCTGGGGTATCACATTCCGGCAGTGGCCTCATCGGGAGAAGAAGCCCTGCAGAAGGCGGAAGAAACCCGCCCCGATCTGGTATTGATGGACATCCGCCTGAAGGGCACGATGAACGGGGTGGAGGCAGCCGAAGAGTTGCGGCGGCGGTTTAACATCCCCGTCGTGTATCTCACGGCCTATGCTGATAGCCATACGCTACAACGCGCGAAGGTCACCGAGCCGTTCGGTTACATTCTCAAACCCTTTGAAGAACGCGAGCTCTATACCTGCATCGAGGTGGCCCTCTACAAGCACCAGATGGAACAAAGGCTCAAGGAAAGCGAGCAATGGCTGGTGACCACGCTGCGCTGTATCGGCGATGCTGTCGTGGCAACGGATGTAGAGGGGCGGGTGAAGTTTCTTAACCATGTGGCGGAGCAGCTGACGGGCTGGATACAGGCCGACGCCATGGACAAAGGGCTCACGCAAGTGTTCAATGTTCTGAGCGGCGAGGATCTTCCCCACAGCGTGCTCGACCGGGCCATTCGCGAGGAGGCGCAAGCCGTCGACAGCCCCAACGAGGCCATCCTCCTTGCGAAGGTCGGCAGCCGAACGCCGATTGAATACCGGGCCGCCGCGATCCGCGACAACACCGGCCATGACATCGGCTTAGTCCTGATTTTTCGCGACATCACGCAGCGCAAACAGGCCGAAGAGAAGTTGCACTATCTCAGCACGCATGACGCCCTCACGGGGCTGTACAACCGTGCCTACTTCGAAGAAGAACTGGCGCGATTGGAACGCGGGCGGCATTTTCCGGTGAGTATTATTATCGGTGACATCGACCGATTTAAGGCCACGAACGACCACTATGGCCACGGTACCGGCGATAAATTGCTGCGCGAAGCAGCCCAGCTCATCAAAGGAGCGATTCGTGGAGAGGATGTCATCACCAGAATCGGCGGCGACGAATTTGCCGTGCTCCTACCGAGGACCGACAGATCCGCAACGACCGAGGCGATTGCACGCATTAAAGAGAGCCTCGCCTCCTACAATGCAACCCACGAGGATTGTCCCCTGGCGATTTCATTTGGAGCAGCCACCGCCAATACGGGTCCGCTGAGCGATACCTTGAAGGAGGCCGACAAACGCATGTATCGGGAAAAGCAGGTCAACCAGGCGCGCTACTCCGCCTCCTGACACCTCCCTACTGGCCTTTGTGATCTGCGTGACCACGCACGAGTCGTTCCTTAGGCCACTAACTGGGGTTGGGTCAGCGCGAAGGCTCGAGTGCGCTTACGGACACGACGCCACGGAGTTTCGCATTACTTTTCCCTCTTAGAGACGCTATAATTCAAATTTTCGGTACCTACAAAGACGTATGGGCAGGAAAAGAACTTCACCACAGCGGTCTTCAACGAAAGCCACCGTAAAAAATAACACTGTTTCACGAGGGCAGAGCGGAATCTCGAGACCCGTGAAGCCCGCTCGGGAGTCTCGGCTGCAGCGGGCGACCAGGTCGTCCGCGCGGTCCTCAGCCCCCTCCTTTCCAGTCGTCGGAATCGGGGCATCCGCCGGCGGCCTGGAAGCCTTTACCCATCTTCTCGAACATCTGCCGCTCGATACCGGCATGGCTTTCGTGCTGGTGCAACACCTCGACCCCACGCATCAGAGCCTGCTGACCGATTTGCTGTCGAAGGCCACGCAGTTGCCCGTGACGCAGGTGACGAACGGAACGGCGATCCAGCCAAATCATGTCTACGTCATTCCGCCCAACAGTGACATGTTTTTGGCGGATCACACACTCAAGCTGCGGCCGCGGTCCATCGTCAGAGGCCAGCACATGCCGGTGGACGTGTTCTTGCGCTCGCTGGCGGAAGTACAACGCCATCAGGCGATCGGGATGATCTTGTCGGGCACCGCCTCGGACGGTAGTCTCGGAATCCAGGCCATTAGAGCTCACGGCGGCATTACCATGGCGCAGGATGAGCATTCGAGCAAACACAGCGGAATGCCGCGAAGCGCGGTCCTGACCGGTTGTGTAGATTATGTGCTGCCGCCGGAGGGACTCGCGGGGGAGCTGGCCAGGATCGGCCGGCATCCGATCATCAAGCCGGAAGAGGAGCTGCAGGACCTCGCCCCGCAAGCCACAGATCTCACCCCGATCCTCAAACTGCTGCGGACCGCAACCGGCGTCGATTTCGCCAATTACAAAATGAACACCGTCAACCGACGCATCCTGCGGCGAATGGCCTTGCACAAGATCGACCGTCTGGATGAATACGTCACATTTCTGCAATCCAACCCACTGGCCGTCCAGGATCTCTACCAGGACCTTCTGATCAAAGTCACGAGCTTCTTTCGCGATCCGCCGACATTCGCGGCCCTTCAAAGGGATATTTTCCCAAAGCTGCTTGAAAAGCGACCGAGCGGCTCAGTGGTTCGCGTCTGGGTACCCGGCTGCGCCACCGGCGAGGAGGCCTACTCTGTTGCGATGGCGCTGCTTGAGTCCCTGGACAACCAGGCCACCCCGGTTCCGATCCAGATCTTCGCGACCGATATCAGCGAGGCAGCGCTCAATACCGCCCGGCAGGGCATGTATGTGGAAAACATTGCGCTGGATGTTTCGCCGGCGCGCCTGCGGCGTTTCTTCGTGGAGGTCGATCGCGGATACCAGATCACCAAAGCCATACGCGACGTGTGCATCTTCGCGAAGCAGGACATCACCCGGGATCCACCGTTCTCGAATCTGGATCTGATCAGTTGCCGCAACATGCTGATCTACCTCGGCCGGCCGATCCAGCAGAAAGTTTTTCCGGTCTTTCACTATGCCCTGAAGCCCGGGGGGTACCTCGTGCTGGGACCATCGGAGAGCATCGCCAACTTTTCGAACCTGTTTAGCCCGGTTGATAAGAAGTACCAGATTTTCATCCGGAAGACGTCGCTCTCGGCTCCGGGCATGTACTTCACCACGGGCTATCCGACCGACACCACGGAGGCCAGAAGGTCTGTCGCCGTCTCCAATGAGGCGAACGGACTGGAAGTGCAGAAAGAGGCGGACCGTATCGTCCTCTCGAAGTACACGCCGCCGGGCGTCATCATCAACGAGCAGATGGACATCTTGCAATTCCGTGGGCGGACCAGCCCCTATCTGGAACCCTCCCCGGGCAAGCCGAGTCTCAACCTCCTCAAGATGGTCCGCGAGGGCCTGCTCGTCGACCTCCGGGCGCTGTTTCAGAAGGCCAAGAGGACCGGAAGGCCGTGCGGGAAAGAGAGGATTCCCATCAAGCACAACGGCGGGTACATGGACATCACCCTCGAGGTGCTTCCCTTAAAGAACCGTCTCGGCGAGGAAACCTACTATCTGGTCCTGTTCAAGGAGCCATCTTCGGAGATCGCGCCGCAGGACAAGAAAGAGGTCAAGCCCAGCCAGGGGAGAAACATCCAGGTCGACCATCTGAAGCAGGAGCTACAGACGACCAAAGAATCTCTTGAAATGATCATCGAAGAGCGGGAGGCCGCCAACGAGGAGCTCAAGTCCGCGAATGAGGAGATTCTCTCGAGCAATGAGGAATTGCAGAGCACGAACGAAGAGATGGAGACCGCCAAGGAAGAGCTCCAGTCCACGAATGAAGAGCTGACGACGGTCAATGAGGAACTGCAGAACCGCAATCAGGAGTTGACGCTGGTCAATGATGACCTTATGAACCTGTTGGCCGCCGTCAACATTCCGGTCGTGATGCTCGGCAACGATCTCCGGATTCGGCGTTTCACCCCCATGGCCCAATCCATTTTAAAGTTGATCCCCGCCGATGTCGGCAGGCCGCTGACCGATATCAATCACAACCTCCGGGTACCGCACCTGGATGAAATCCTGCTGGAAGTGATCAGCACCGGCAGTATCAGAGAACAAGAGGTCCAGGACCAGGCCGGTCACTGGTACTCGATGCGGACCCGGCCCTATAGGACCAGCGACAACCGCATCGACGGGGGCGTCATTGTCCTCGTGGACATCGACGCCTTTAAGGGGAGCCTTGAGGATCTGAGGGAATCGCGGGATTACGCCGAGAACATCATCGAGACCATTTGGGAACCGCTCGTGGTGCTGGATGACCAACTGAGGATCATGACCGCCAACCGCTCCTTCTTCAGCACATTTCGCGTCGCTGCCGATGAGACGCGTGGATGTCGCCTCTTCGATCTTGGCAACGGCCAATGGGATATTCCTACGCTGCGGACCATGCTGGAAAACCTGATCCCGCAAAATGGCCGGTTCCATGACTTCGAGGTGGAGCATGACTTTCCGCGGATCGGCCGGCGCACGATGCTGCTCAACGCGCGCGTGATCTTTTGGGAGAAACAGCGGACCCAGATGGTCCTGCTGGCGATGCAGGACATCACGCAACGCAAGGAGGCGGAACTGGAACGGATGAAGGCGATGTTGCGGGAGAAGGAGGTGCTGCTCAAAGAGATCCACCACCGCGTGAAGAATAATCTCCAGATTATTTCCAGCCTGCTTCGTTTGCAATCCGAGACCCAAAAAAGCAAATCCTCAAACGACGTGTTCAAGGAAAGCCAGAACCGCATTCGGTCCATGGCGCTCATCCATGAGAAACTCTATCACTCCCACGATCTCTCGAAGATCGATTTTTCCGAATATGTCCGGAATCTAGCCTCCAACCTTTTCCTCTCCTATGACGTGGATCCAGGAAGAATCGGGCTGGAAGTCAAGGTCGAGGACGTGTCGTGGGATGTCGGCACCGCGATCCCCTGCGGCTTGATCATCAACGAGCTGATCTCGAACGCTCTGAAGTACGCATTCCCCGAAAATCGCCCGGGTAAAATACGGGTCGCGCTGTGCAATGAGGACGGCATGTTCCGCCTCAGCGTCGCCGACGACGGCGTCGGACTGCCGAAGGACGTTGACTTCCGCCGGACCGAGTCGCTGGGGTTTCAGCTGGTGGGCATGTTGACCGAACAATTAAACGGTACGATGGATGTGCAGGCCGACGGAAAGACAGAGATTTGCATTATCTTTCCGCCACCGAGGGAAGCGGAGACGGAGGCCGCTGCCGGGACCTGACGCGAATCCAATCGCAAAGCCTGCTCTGCGGGGCCAATTAGACTGCTGGTTGGCTGTGCGGCAGTGCCACGCTGCCACATTCGGGGCTAGTGGGGAACAAGCTCTTCAGGGGGCATGAGCCCCTGCTCCTGTACATGGCGACGGATGCCGGGCAATGCGCGCCAAAAAAAGATAGCTCCGAGAATCGCGCCAATTCCTCCGGCGGCGATGGTGAGTGGAGTGCCCAGGTGGGCGGCGAGCGCCCCTGCCATGAGGCTGCCGATGGGCGCCATGCCGAGAAAGAACAGCGTGTAGAGGCTCATCACGCGTCCGCGTAAATGGTCCGGGACGAGTGACTGCAAGAGCGTGTTGCAGCCCGCCATGCCGGTGATCATGCCGTAGCCGACGGCAAGAAGCACAGGGATCGAGAACCAGAGAGACGTGCTTGCGGCGAGGGCTAGCAGGCTCACGCCGAACAGCAGGGTGGCGCCGGCGATGAGCCGCCCCAGACCTCGAATCGTGCCGCGCCGCGCAATCCGTAACGCGCCGGCGAGGGCGCCCATGCCCGTCGCCGCCATGAGCCATCCCAAGCCGTTGGCATCGGTGTGGAGAACATTGCCGGCAAATACCGGCAGCAAGACCGTATACGGCATCGCCGTCAGACTCAGGACGGCAATCAGCGCGAGGGCCGCACGCACATGCGGCGTGCTCCGGGCATAACGGAGCCCTTCTGCCAGGAAGATGATCGCGTGCGCCTGGGCCGCCTTCGCCTTTTGAGGAACTTCCATCGCGAGCAAGCATCCGATCACCGCGAGGAAGCTCAGCGCATTGACCAGGAAGCAGACGCCTTCGCCCACGGCGGCAACCAGAAAGCCCGCGACCGACGGGCCGATGATCCGCGCCGCGTTAAAGGCCGAGGAGTTGAGGCCGATGGCTGATGGCAGATCGGCGCGTGGCACGAGGTCCGCAATGAAGGATTGACGCACCGGCATGTCGAGCGCGTTGATGAGACCCAAGACTGCTGCGAGCCCCATGATCCAGCCGATCGTGATGTGCCCACTCAGCGTGAGTCCGGCGAGGATCATCGCCTGAAGGAGGGAGAGGGTCTGAGTGATCAAGAGGAGACGGTGACGTGGCCAGCGGTCCGCAAGCACGCCGCCGAGAAGACCGAATCCCAGCACCGGCACCTGCGAGACGAATCCGACGAGACCCAGCAGCATGGGAGAGCCGGTCAGCCGGTAGATGAGCCAGCTCTGCGCGAGACTTTGCATCCACGTTCCGCACAGAGACAGTCCCTGACCGGCGAAGAAGAGAGCAAAGTTGCGGTTGTCGAGCGCGCGCCAGGTGGATCCAGCCGTGGTCATCCTATCACCTGAACCCTTCGCTGTCATGCTGATCGCAGCGAAGCATCTCGTCGACTGCATCCTTGTAAATCGCTGCGAATGGTCTCATCGCAGACGCTCGAGGGCAAGCTCCGTGAAGGGTCTCATTGTGTGCGGCGAATAGAGTCGTGGCTTTGCTCAGAATGACAGTGCGAGGTTAGACGGACCCGGACGGGGAGGGACCCCGCTCTTCAATAGATTCCAGGAGCGCTTTGATCGCGGCGATGCTCGAGCCCGCGCACATGGAGGCGGTCGTCACGATCATCTTGTTCCCCTTGAGACCCAGCGTGTTTGCCATGGCCTCGCCAAAGGCCTTCAGGTACCGGTCCCTGTCGGGGCTGTCGTCGGTAATCATGAAACGGTGAGAGAGGTAAAACTTTTGCGCGGTCTCAAAGGCGGCGGCGATAGAGACCTTCAACGGCGTTTCATCGTACCCCGGACCGGCCTGCTTGCGAAACGCGTTGTTCATCTGATCGATCACGGCATCCTCCACAGCGTCCAAAAACTGGAGATACTCGCTGACGGGGATATAAAGAGTGGCGACCCGGTCTGCAATGTTGAACAGAACCTTGAGAAAGTCGATAAAGGCCTCCCACTCCTGTTTTCGGTCCAGTGCGCCAAGTGCATTCGGCGCCTGGCGCTTCAACAAAGTCATGGACTCGCGCGAAATGGCGATCATCAGCTCGCCGAGCGTCCACGACTTGGTCCGGAACTCCTGAGAGAGGCGCTTGCCTTGCGGGAGCGGCCGGTGCGTGAAACTCGCCTGGCAACTCGGACAGGTGACCATCAAGACCTCACCTGCGGGAATCCGTAGCTGCTGGCCGCATTTGGCGTTCGGACACGAAACAATTTCCGTTCCATTGACCGATTCCATCAGGCCGTTCCGTGCCCCGGGGCATTTCCTTCATGCTTCGAGAGTTGCTGGACAAATTTGGACCCGACAAGGGCGACGACACGGTTCATATGGTCGTTGAGTTCCTCCCACTCGGGAGGAGCCAGGTCGCGTTTGAGTTGTGGATGGATGCCCCAGCGAGAGCTCACCATTTCGCCCTCACGGACCACCACGACATTGATCAATTGAATCGTGTTGGGTGCTTCTTGCGGATGGGCTCCCGGCGGGGGAGATGATCGTTCAGCCATTGATGGTCTCCTTTGAATTTCGCTTATCATACACGATCCTTTTGCGGGTTAGCATCCGGATGCGCAAGACGTAATTTGACGCTGCGCGGACCCTATGGTAGGGTTTTCGTTGATGTCCCGCCGCCCATCCGCGCCACCCGCTGAGGCCCGTCGTGTAGAAGTTGACGGGGTGAGCTTGCGTCTGTCGCACGCGGACGTGACCTCTCGCGACTGGATCGGCCAACGGGAGATCCTGACGCAGTTGCTGGCCTGCTGGCTGGTGATCGATGAGAAGGATTTACCGCTGGCTCCCCGGATCACGGGCGTGCCCGGTGTCGGCAAGACGACGCTCGCTATGGCGGCCGCAGATGCGCGTAAGCAGGAGCTGTACATTTTTCAGTGCACGGCCGACACGCGTCCTGAAGATCTTCTGGTGACCCCAGTCCTGGCGGAGTCGGGGAAGATCGCGTACCACGCTTCTCCGCTGGTGACCGCCATGCTCACGGGCGGCGTCTGCGTCTTGGACGAGGGCAATCGCATGAACGAGAAGTCCTGGGCGTCCCTCGCACCCTTGCTGGACCAGCGTCGCTTCGTGGAATCGATCGTGGCGGGCATTCAGATCAAGGCCGATCGCGAGTTTCGGTGTTGTGTCACGATGAATGAGGACGCTTCGACCTATGAAGTGCCGGACTATATCATGTCAAGGCTCCAGCCGACGCTGCACCTCGGCTTTCCCGACAAGAACGACGAGCTCGCGATTTTAAAATATCATCTTCCATTTGCCCCCGGCGATCTTCTCACCTTGACCGTCGGCTTTCTTCAGGACGCGCATGGCCTCGACCTCGACTTCTCAGTCCGCGACGGGATTCACATCTTACAGTACGCGCTCAAGCGTCTCGCCCAGGATCCGCAGCATCCGATGTCGAAGGACACGGCGTGGCAGGAAGCGCTTGTCAAGGTACTCGGGGACGAGGCCCAGGACCTGAACGCCCTCTCCCGGAAGCGGGCGGGCGCGCTGGGCGATCAAGGCTCCTTACGCGGCCTGGGCGATTTCTTTTTCGAAGGCAACGATCCCCTCCATCCCGATCGCTGACGTCCGTGCCGATCCGCTCACCTATGGTTGAGTCCGTCCTTCGGCTCTCGCCGCGGATCGAGATCCTGCCGATTGTTCACGCGAACGGCGATATGGCTCACGAAGTCCGCGAGACGTTGATCGCTCGGCGTTACGATTGTCTTGCCGTGCCGCTGCCTGAATCCGTGAGCCAGCCGGTCGAAGCCGCGATCGAAGACTTGCCCGCTATCTCTGTGGTGGTCTTGCGCGAAGATAGGGATGAGGATCACCCGGGAGAACCGGGAGAAGGACGCGTCCCGGCGCGGCCGGGGTGGGCGGGTGAAAATGTGGCGAGTTACGTGCCGGTCGATCCCTGCCAGGCGGTCATCATGGGCCTTCGCGTGGCGATGGGAGAAGGGATTGAACGAGCCTATATTGATCGGGATGTCAGGGTGTATGAGCCGGATCCCATCCATGTCCCGGACCCGTACAATCTTAAAACCGTCTCGGTCGCAACCTACGCAGCAGCCGCCCTGCCGTCCTTGCCGCGGCCGGTCCCGGGAAGTCAGCGAGAAGCGCGGATCGCCTGGATGGCGTTTCGCCTGCACGAACTTGAACTGGACTACTCGGCCATTCTGGCGCTCTGCCCGCTTCAGGATTGGCCGTATGTACGGGAGGCGTACCTCGAGCGAAAAGTGTACCTGGCACCGGACTTGCTGAGCAGTGGTCCTGAAACCTATGGTGTGTCGGGCGCGAGCTTGTATTTCATCCTGGGGGAACTTCCGTTCATCACTAGCCTGTATGAAAAGCGCCGTGCTGAACTCCGCACGGACAAACACCTGTCCGTCGACGGGGTGAAGGAACTGCTATTGGAAACGCGGACGCGGTGGACGGCCGAGCGGAAAGAATATACCTGGATGACGCTGGCTGGACTTCAAATCTTTCTTCAATACGTCCGGAACCTTGCCTTACTGGACCACCGGCTGACTCCGGACCTCTACACCCTGGTGACAGCGGCGAAGCAGATCGGCGGCGATCAGTTTGCGATCACGTTGATCGAGACCGCCAAGGACTACTCGGGAAAAGGGCGCGTCTCCACGCGCCCGGGATGGGCGGGTGCAATAGGGGCTCAGAGTGAGGATGAGTCATGGAAAGTTCATGATGAAGAGATTGCGTTCGGTATCGGCCAAGCCGAATTTCCAGATGGTCTCATGGTGCGGATGAAAAGCCGGCTGCCGGGGCCGCCGCAACTGTGGAGGACCCTCCAGTTGCGGCCGAAGCCGACGCCCATGAAGCGGCGAGATTGGGCGCAGCGCTGGAATCCCCTACGGCAGTGCTCATGGCCGCCCGAGGATAGCCGCATCGAATCCTTCAATCTGCATGTGCGAGATCAGGCAAAGGCCTTGATCGGGGCTGATCTGGCAAGGACTGAAAAATTTACCACGTCGGTGAAAGATGGGATCGATTTCCGGGAGACGATGCGGCATTGGCACAAGCGCGAGATCTATGTGAAGGAGATTCCTCCGGCGCGGGGCAGCATCGAGGTCGTGGTGTTCCTATTCGAAACGCCTGCCGACCCCGACAAGTATTCATGGCAAGCCACGTGGTTTGCGGAACACGAGGCAGAATCCACGCTCTCTTTCTTCGCGACGCCGTTTAGTCAAAGCTTGATCGGGCCCGGAATCGGGCAAGCGATCTATGGCGGGGCGATGTTCCTGTTTCCACCGCGCCCGATCCCCGATATCTGGACAGACCGGCGCCTGGCGTTGGGAAGCCTCGAGGAGCGGCTCTTGGCCGGCGCGCTGTTGCATTCGCGGGAGCCGCATGTCGCGCTTGTCTCCCCGGTTCGCCCGCCGGCGCGTTGGCGTCGGCTCGCCCGGCACTTCCGCAAACAGCTCATTCCAATCCCCCTTTCGCGCTTTTCCGGCCAGACCGTGGATCGCCTGCGACGCTTCCATGTCCTTAACGGCCACGAAGTTCGCTCCTACGCCGCCAAGTTTATTCAGGAGCTCTAGGACCGGTCTTTTGATCCCCTCCTTTGTAAGGAGGGGGAGGGGAGGTAGAGGCCTTGCTATCGGACTCTGTGCATTTATCACTGCTACCAACAGACTCTACCCCACCTTGCCTCCCCTTACAAAGGGGAGGGACACTGATCTAGCGAAGGGTGTGGGACTCATTGCCGTTGCCGAAATTTGACCGGCGAGGACATTTCCAGTACCTTTTAAACATCATGACTTCTGTCCGAAAACGGCTCCTCCGGTATCTCCTAGGGAGCATCGGATTGCTTGGCCTTTCCGGTCCTCTCTTCGCCGTTGAAATCGTGTCTCCTCGAGACGGCGTTGAAATTCCGATTGGCTCTGAGGTCGTCGTCCAAGTGCAGCCGAGCCCCGATGATGACATCGTCCGGGTGTACATGTCTGGCTCCGAGGAGGCGATGAAGTACAACGACAAGACCGGCTACTTCGAACAGCGGGTGAAGCTTCGCGGAGACGCGTTCGGATCGGTTCCTGTGGAAGTCACCAGTGTCAATAGCAAGAATGTCATCAGCACCGCGACGGTGAATGTCTATGTGAAGCTGCCTCCGGTGCTCCCGTTGATTTCGTTGCGGATCCACGCCGAGCAACGCCAGTTGGTCCTGGAGAGCATCGGCGAGCATAAGAATTTGCAAGTCATCGGCGAGTTCCCAGACGGTACGGTGCGGATCATCTCAGCGAAACTCTACGGGACAACCTATCTGAGCCGTAATACCGACGTGGCGACCGTCGACGCAAACGGGATCGTGACCGCCATGAGCGTTGGAGAGACCGTCATTGTCGTGCGCAATGGACAGAACGAGACACAGGCCAAAATCATCGTGCGAACGATGCCTTCCGACGGCCCCAAGACAGATACCTAGCGAAACATTGTCATTCTGAGCGGAGCGAAGAATCTCTGCATTCGTCTGCCGTGAATTCAGATCCTTCGCTGGCGCTCAGGATGATGTCATGATAGCGTTGGGCGTCACCGCCGAGACAGACTTTGTTGCGAGGCGGGGATGTATAGCTGTTCGGTATAGTCCGTGACCATGCGACGCGCACAGAAGCGCGGGGTGATACTGCGAATCGTCTCGCGTACGACGCCCAGCCACCCGCGCGGTACCCCGTCTGCGTCGCGGCTGTAGTAGAGCGGAACCACTTCATTCTCCAGAATCTGAAAGAGCGCTTCCCTATCCGCGGCATCCTGTACAGCGGGGTCAGCATCGAATTCGCGGCCGCCGATGGCCCAGCCGTTCGCACCGTTGTAGCCTTCTGCCCACCAGCCGTCCAGCACGCTCAAGTGCGGCACGCCGTTCAGGGCCGCTTTCTGGCCGCTCGTGCCACACGCCTCTTGGGGCGGCCGGGGCGTATTCAGCCATACATCGACGCCGTGAATCAGAAATTTCGCAGTATGGATGTCGTACTCTTCGACGAACGCGATGTGCCCGCCGAAGCCATGGTCCTTCGCCATGGAGTAGACCTGGTGAATGAAGTACTTGCCGGGTTCGTCGGCCGGGTGGGCCTTGCCGGCAAAGATGATCTGGACCGGCCGCCAGGGGTCCTGGAGCAAACGCTTGAGCCGCTCCGGGTCATGGAACAACAACGTCGCGCGTTTGTAAGTCGCGAAGCGCCGCGCGAATCCAATGGTCAAGGTCTGGGGCGCCAATAATGTCCCCGAGGCCAGGACCTGAGTTGGATCCACTTCGCCATGAATCCATCGCTGCCGGGCGCACTCGTTCACGTACCAGAGCAATTTCCGCTTCAAGGACAACCGGACGTCCCATAGGTCGATATCGGGAATATCCGCGACCCGCTCCCACAAGGTCGGGTCTTCGTGGCGTACCATCCAATCCGGCCCGATGTATTTGGCATAGAGTTTCCGCATCTCCGGTGCGATCCAGGTCGGTACGTGGATACCGTTCGTGACGCTCCCGATGGGAACCTTCTCAGGGGACATGCCGGGCCACAGGTGGGCCCACATTCGCCGGGAGATCTCGCCATGCACACAACTGACTCCGTTTCGATGGCCGCTCAATTGCAAGGCCAGGACCGTCATATTGAAGGCGGCATCGTTCGAGCCGGGCGCGCGGCCGAGCTCCAGGAACTGCTCGCGACCGATCCCGAGGCTCGTACAAAAGGGCATGAAGTATTTCTCCATCATGGCAAATGGAAAGGTGTCATGGCCTGCCGGCACCGGCGTATGGGTCGTGAAGACCGTGGAAGCGCGCACTGCCTCGATCGCGTCCTCGAAGGACAGGCCGCCTTCGCGATATTCGCGCAGCCGTTCCAGCATCAAGAACGCCGCGTGCCCCTCGTTCGCATGAAAGACGGTCGGGCGCAGCCCAAGGGCGTGCAAGACCCGCACGCCACCGATCCCGAGGACGATTTCCTGCAAGATCCGGTTTTCCTGGTCACCGCCGTACAGTCGGGCCGAGAGCTCACGGTCCCAAGGGGCATTCGATTCGACGTCCGTATCCATCAGATAGAGTGAAACACGCCCCACGTCGATCTGCCACACCCTGACATCGATAGTTCTTCCGTTCACCGGCACCTGCACAACGGGTAGGACCGCCGGCCGAATCGGCGCGTCCAATACCGAGAAGGGTTCGTACCTAGCCTGCTGCCAGCCGTCGGCCGATATCCGCTGGTGAAAGTAGCCTTGCGGATAGAGGAAGCCCATGCCGACCAACGGCACGCCCAGGTCGCTTGACTCCTTGCAGTGGTCTCCGGCCAGGATGCCCAGTCCGCCGCTATACATCGGAAGGGACTGGTGCAGTCCAAACTCGGGCGAGAAATACGCGATCAGGCTGTCTATCATCTCGGGATGCTTGCGGGCGAACCAGGTGCTCCGCCGCTCCATGTAATCATCGAATGCGAGAAGAACGCCGTGGTACCGGCGATGAAATGAAGGATTGGCCGCGGCAGCAGCTAGCCGCTCTGGACTCATCTCGCGGAGCATCCGCACGGGGTTGTGCGACGTCAGCTTCCACTGAGTCCGGTCCAGCGCTTCAAAGAGCGCGCGCGCCTCCGGGTACCAGCTCCACCACAGGTTGTGGGCAACTTCCCAAAGGCGATTCAGCGAGGACGGAAGATGCGGGGGGACCGGGGGAAGAGGGATGTGGGTGCCGTTCAAGGAACCTCCCATAGTGGAAGACTAATTACTCTACCGAAATTCCTGTCGAAAGGCAACGTTCTGGCGAAACAGGCCGCACGAACGCATTCACAGCACCGCAGACCTCATGCAATCGCACGTACATCGGGTGAGCATAATCCTTTCCGCATTAGGCAGCTACTGGAACACCCTAATTTATTTCATTTAAGTGACATCTTTTGCGGCCCTCCCAGCCTTTCGTATAGCGAGCTTACGGCGAGCCATCCATGCCGCGGCGTGCCCTTATGACGTACAAATCTTTGAAAGTGCCCGAAAATTAGGAGTAGTGATTCTACTTGTGGCCAATTTGGCCATTCGCCTCGACGAGGTGGATCCGATCCCGAAGACGAGAGGAGACTGTTACCCGGCCCTTTCCGTCAACAATGACAGCGCCGATCCCCAGTCGCTCCACGATCGCCATTCCTTTCTCCGGGCCCATCACGAAGACCCCTGTCGCTAGGCCGTCGGCCGTTGTGGCGTCGGAAGCAACGATGGTGACGCTTTGGCAGCGGCGGGCCGGCTGCAGTGTCCGGGGATCGAGGATGTGGTGATAGCGGATACCGTCTTTAAAGAAGAAACGTTCGTAATCGCCGGAAGTCGATACGGCTTCATCGACGGATTCCAATGTCGCAAGTACCGCCCTACTGCGCCGGGGATGCTGGATGCCGACCGGCCAGGAGGTGCCATCGGCACGCCGCCCGAAGATCCGAAAGTCTCCTGCGACGGCGATCAGGGCTCCCGTGGCGCCTGCGTTTCGTATCACGGCCGCCGCGCGTTCCGCGGCATAGCCCTTGCCGATGCCGCCGATGTCGATCTGCATGCCGGGTTTTTCCAGGAAAACCGTTCGCGTCTTGGGATCCAGCTGCAGCAGGTGATAGTCAACATACTGCGCGGCGATGGCGAGCTCCATTTTGGTCGGAACGCGCGTAGCCTCCGTCACTTTCCACAGCCGCACCGCCGGACCGACAGTAATGTCGAACGCGCCATCGGTCAGCTCCCCAATCTCCACGGCGCGCTTCAGCAGTTCCAAGGTTTCGGAACTGACGGTGATGGGATTGCGTCCAGCGGCGGCGTTGACGCCGGACAGCTCGCTCGTCTTGATCCAGGTGCTGAGGAGTTGCTCCAGCCGGCGGATCTCCTGAAACCCCGCCGTCGCTGCTTCCTGCGCGATGGTTTTCGTGGGTGCGACGGCGGTAATCTCAACGATCGTGCCCATGAGATATTGGGCGCGCGTCATGGTCGCCGGTGGGGATGTGAGATCGGCTGGAGCTACTGGGAGAGTGGTCGAAGTGATTTCGAGGGCCACCACGCCGATCATCAGGCGAGCCAGCCGGGAGCAGAGAACGGAGTTCGGCATGCGCAAGGATACTAGCAGGGTGCGTCGCAAAAATCATTTTGCTGCGGCGACGGGGATCGGCACCTGTTATAATGTCGCCGGCGATGAAATCCTATGTCCTCAAGCGTGGTGCGGACGACCCGGCCGATCCTAACCGGCCTTGCGAACCGAGATTTTCCCTCAATTACGACGCGGATCTGAACGTTGGCCAGCTCGCTGCCGCGTGCGCCCTGCGCGGCCCCGTCCTCGTCATTGCGGGCGCCGGCAGCGGAAAGACACGGACGCTCGTCTATCGGGTGGCGAGAATGATCGAGTCAGGAATTCACCCGGAATCGATCCTTCTGCTGACCTTTACGCGCAAGGCGGCCCAGGAGATGCTCCAACGCGTCGGTCTTCTGATCGGCGCACGCAGCGACCGGGTGAACGGCGGGACCTTCCATTCCGTCGCCAACCTTTTGCTTCGGCGCTACGGCAAGGCGATCGGCCTTGAGCCCGGCTTCACGATCCTGGATCGCGGGGACTCCGAGGATGTGATCAATCTTTTGCGAACGCAACTCGACCTGCACGACAAGGCCCGGTATTTCCCCCGCAAGAACACGATCAATGAGATGTTCAGCAAGGCAGCGAATAAACTCTTGCCTTTGGAGGATGTCATCCTGGGAGAGTTCCCGCAGTTTTCGGAAGAAGTCGAAGAGCTGAAAAACTTACAGCGAGCGTTCGAGGCCTACAAACGGCGGCGCCTGCTCGTGGACTACGACGATCTGCTGGTCCGCGTGCGCGAGCTGTTGGAGACGCAGGAGGATCTTCGCCGCCGCATCTCGGACTTCCATCGTTACATCATGGTCGACGAATACCAGGACACCAATGCCTTGCAGGCCGAAATCGTCCGCAAAATGGCGTTCACGCATGACAACGTCATGGCTGTCGGAGACGACGCGCAATCGGTGTACGGATTTCGCGGGGCGACATTTCGCAACATCATGGACTTTCCGAAGCTCTTCCCCGGCACGCAATTGTTCAAATTGGAGGAGAACTACCGGAGCACGCAGCCTATCCTCAGCCTGGCGAATGAAGTGATCGGGCTCGCGACTGAGAAATATCCCAAGACCTTGTTCACGCGCAAGGAGCACGGGGCGACGCCGGTATTGGCCAAGGCAGTGGATGAGAACACGCAGTCGCGATTCGTCGCGCAACGCATTCTGGAGATCCACGAAGAGGGCACGCCGCTGGGGGAAATCGCGGTGCTGTTCCGCTCCAGTTTCTACTCCTTCGACCTGGAGATCGAGCTCGCGCGGCGCAACATCCCGTTCGTCAAGCGCGGCGGCTTTAAATTCGTCGAAACTGCGCATGTCAAAGACCTTCTGGCCCATCTGCGCGTCATTCAGAATCCGCGGGACGCTGTCAGCTGGAATCGGCTCTTGCTGTTGATCGAAGGCGTCGGCCCCAAGAAGAGCCGGGACCTGGTCGGCGAGATCTTCCGTCAGGAAAGCAACGGCCTGGATGTGCTGAGAGGAGCCTCGATCAAGGGAGCGGCCGGCCCAGGTCTTCAAGAGCTGGTCCGGGTCTTGGAGGAAGTTTCGGAAGCCGGCATGACCACGGCCGAGCGCCTCGCTGCCCTCTCGGAGTATTACGTGCCTCTGCTCAAGGCACAGTACGACGATTATCCAAAGCGGCTCAAAGATCTGGAGCACCTGCAGACCATTGCGGAGCGTTACCAGAGCCTGGAGACATTCCTCGCCGACCTGACCCTGGAGCCCCCCGATGAGAGCGTGGTGGGGGTGGAGGCCGCGGACCGGGAGGACGACCGCCTGATCCTTTCGACGATCCATTCGGCCAAAGGCTTGGAGTGGCACTCGGTCTTCGTCATCTGGGTGCTGGACGGCAAATTCCCCTCCCTCTATTCCTTCGCGGGCAATGAAGATCTGGAAGAAGAGCGACGGTTGTTTTATGTAGCGATCACACGGGCGAAGCAGAATCTGTATTTGACCTGCCCGGTCAATGTCTTCGATCGGACATCCGGCATGGTGCTCTCAAAGCCGTCCCGCTTTCTGGGTGAGGTGCGCCGGGACTGTCTCGAATCCTGGTCATTGATCGATGAAGACGATTTTCACGGTTAGCCTGCTGGTTCTTCTCTCCCTGCCGGGCTCATCCGCGGCTGTCCGCGTACCGGATTCCCAAGCGGAATGGGGGCATCTCACGACGGAACTTGCCGATGCCGGCTTGCCGTCGCGTTTTCTTAAGCTGCTACCGCGTGAATTTGTGCAATTGGAATTCGCCGACCTCAAGACCGCCGCCGCCGAATACCATCCGGATGGTCACCGGATGGTCTTCAATCTGGCCCTCTCCGAGGGCAATGAGGGGCGGCGCTTTCGCCCGATTCGTAATATCGGCAATCAAGAGCTTGCCACCATGTATCATGAGCTGTTTCACGCCTATTTTGATTATAGTGACTACGCGGCGGGCTCGGCGGGGTTGCCGGTGGAAGCGGCGAGGCTGCACGCGGAAGCCAAGCGGTTGTTGGCTTGCCGGTACACGGTTGTGGATGTCGTCGCCGGTCCGGTGCAGAAAGCTCACCAGCGCAACTCTCCGCTTGAGCGGCGGAGACTCTCGGAAAGCGAGGGATGGGACGCGTTGAATGAGACCTGGGGAGTCTTTGTCGGCTGGGCCGTATGGAGCAAGCTGGAGGCGACGAATCGGTTGCGAACCACCTGGGAGTGGGAGGCGGTGGAAGATTTTTGGAACCGGCTTGCAGAGGCTTACGGAGACCGAACGCTGACCGGCTATTTTGAACCGGCGGATCCTCAAACGCGACGCGTGTTGCCTCGCGTGTATCTGGCTCCCAATAATGCCATTAGCGTGGAGGAAATTGTCTTGCTGCTGGAAGTCATCCTGGAAGATTCTCCCAGACTGGCTAGTATGGCGGCGAAGTGGATCGCGGCGAATGATCCGGAACCCGTGCGGTTTGGGTCCTGCTGATCATGGATTTCGGGCTCCAGGATAAAACGGTACTCGTCACGGG